>Ga0190269_10000109_pt1 | contig 39239 bp, 28 predicted proteins | sample Popmic249IS_FD_133749 | JGI IMG/M metagenome (GOLD analysis project Ga0190269, IMG submission 133749) | Populus adjacent soil microbial communities from riparian zone of Blue River, Arizona, USA - 249 IS | ecosystem: Environmental > Terrestrial > Soil > Riparian zone | place: USA: Arizona... | reverse complement strand
GCGCACGTACCTGGCGAGTAACGGCAAGAAAGACAAACCGGAGCTGCCCACGCGGCAGAGCTACTGAAAGAAGAAGAGCTTATGCGTGAGCTTCCAGAAATGAATCGTGAGCTTTCGGCGCCGCGCGCCGCGCGCTGGTTGTCTGCGGCCCTGGCGCTCGGTGTGACCTGTGCAGCCAACAGCTGCGCGCACGACAGCGCGGCGAGCGGCGTGAGCAGCTTGCCTCCGGCGGCGAGCGCGTCGGCCTCGGGTCAAGGGCAGGGCGCGTCCTCTGCCGCTGGTAGCGGCGAGGGCACCGAAGTGCTGCTGTGCGACGGGCAGACCAAGGTCACGGTAGCCGCGGGTACGCCCGGCACCTCGGTGGCCGGTGCGCTCATGAGCGAGTGGTTGCGCAAGAACCCAAACGCGAACTGGGAAGCCGAGGAGCGCGAGCGCCACACCTTGCAGCCCGCCGCGGACAACGCCGCGCTCGTCGGGCAGGTCCAGGGCCAGACCTACGGCCGCGTCACACAGCAAGACGTGGCCCTCTGGAAGACCGAGGTCGAGCGCGTGGCGACCGCAGGCTCGGCCGTGTTTCACAGCGCGGACGAGCTGGGCAGCACGGTCGCCGTGTCGTGTGACATGTGCCATCCGCACGCGGCGAACACGCACCCGGAGACCTACCCCAAGTTCCAGGCCCAGCTCGGCCGGGTCGCGCTGCTGCGCGACATGATCAACTGGTGCATCGAGCACCCCGTGCGCGGTAAGGCGCTCGACTCGGATGACCCGAAGCTCCGCGCGATCGAGGCCTACATCCTCGCGCAACGCAAGGGTAAGCAACTCGACTATGGACGTCACTGAGCGCGCACGGGGCGGGCCGCTGCCACGATGCTTGCCAGCGCGCCGAGCTCGATGGGCTTGACCAAGTGCTCGTCGAAGCCGGCGCTGCGCGAGCGCGTTCGGTCGGACTCCTGACCGTAGCCCGTGATCGCGATCAGCAGCGGGGTGCGCTCGCCGAGCTGCGCGCGCATCCGGCGCGCGGCCTCGTAGCCGTCGATGACTGGCAAACCGATGTCGAGCAGCGCGACGTCCGGGCCGAACTGCGCCGCGACAGCGAGCGCCTCCACGCCATCGTGCGCGATGCAGGTGACGTGGCCCAGGCGCTTCAGCCCTTGCTCGAGCAGCTCCGCATTGTCGTAGTTGTCGTCGACGATCAGCACCCGGCGCGAAGCGTCTGCCGGCACGCGCTCGAGCGCGCGCGGCGGCGAAGGCGGCGCTGAAGCTCGCGGTGGCGTGATTCGAGGCAGCCGCAGCACGAACTCGCTGCCCTTGCCCGGTCCATCGCTCGCGGCGCTGACGCCGCCTCCGTGCAGCGTCGCGATGTTGCGAACGATCGGCAGCCCGAGGCCCAGGCCACCTGCCGAGCGATCGATCGTGCGCTGCCCCTGCTCGAAGAGGCCGAACACGCGCTGCAGCAGCTCTTCGCGCATGCCGATGCCCGTATCCCGCACGCGCAGCTCGACGCTCTCGGCGTCGACGCGCCCCGTGATCCAGATGCTGCCGCCCGGAAGGGTGTACTTGGCAGCGTTCGTGAGCAGATTGACCACGAGCTGCGTGAGCCGTGAGGTGTCGCCATCGACCCACAGTTGACCGCGAGGCACGTCCACCTGCAGCGTATGGCTGCGCTCCACGAACAGCGGCTGCGCCGTCTCCACGGCCATGCCGACCACCTCGGCGAGATCCAGGTTCTCGCGGCTCAGCTCGACCTTCCCGCGCACGATGCGCGCGACGTCGAGCAGGTCATCGACCAGCCTGACCACCTGTTGCACCTGGCGCTGCACGATCGTGAGCTCACGCGCGATCTCGGGAGAGCTGTGGCGCTCGATGAGCGCGAGCCCCGTGACGATCGGCGCGAGTGGATTGCGCAGCTCGTGCCCGAGCATCGCCAGGAAGTCGTCTTTCACCGCGTTCGCGTGCTCTGCCTCGTGCCGCGCCGCCGCCGCGGCGTCCTGCAGCCGCTTGCGCTCGATCGCGTAGCGCATCGCGCGCGGCAGCAGCACGTGCTCGGCCTGGCCCTTTACGAGGTACTCCTGTGCGCCGAGCCGCATGCTCTCGAGCGCCACGTCGAGCTCATCGTGAGAGCTCAGCACCACGATGGGCGTGAAGCGCGCGCAGGCCGCGACCCGCGTCAGGGCTTCGGTGCCATCAGCGTCCGGTAAGCCGAGATCGAGCAGGATGATGTCGAAGCTCGCCTCACTCAGACGGGCTTCGGCCGCCTCCAGCGTCTCGGCGAACGTGATGTGGTGCTCCGCTTCACCGGCTTCGAGCAGCACTTCCCGTAGAAATCTGGCGTAGCCGGGCTCGTCCTCCACCAGCAGGACTCGCGTCGCGCTCATCCGTCACTCTCCCGAGGTACGAGCCGCACGACCGTGAACCAAAAGTCTTCGATCGATTGAATGACGCGGATGAACTGTTGGAGATCCACGGGCTTGGTGATGTAACAATTCGCGTGCAAGCGGTACGTACGGAGGATGTCTTCGTCGGCGCGTGATGTCGTGAGGATCACCACCGGGATGACGGCGAGGTCGGGATCGGTCTTGACCTCGGCGAGCACCTCGCGCCCGTCCATGCCCGGTAGATTGAGATCGAGCAGAATCAAATCCGGCCGGCGCTGCGCTGGATTGCGCAGAAACGCCATGGCCGTTTCGCCGTCGTAGGCCACGTGGATCCGGTTGTGCACCTTGGCCTCTTTGAGCGCCTCCATGGTCAGGCGCACGTCGGCCTCAGAATCATCCACGAGCAGGATCTCGATCACGTTTTCAAACCTCGCTGCTCCGGCTCGACGGCGAGCTCGATGGTGAAGGTGGCGCCCTGTCCCGGCTCGGCGGTGGCCGTGATGCGACCGCCGTGACGTTCCGCAATCTTCTTGCACACTGCAAGTCCGATGCCGGTTCCCTCGGTGTCCCGGCGCAGACGTCGAAAGACCTTGAAGATGCGGTCCGCGAACTTGGGCTGGAACCCGATTCCCCAGTCGCGGACCTGCAGCCGGCAGACGCCGCCGTCGATCTGCCCGCTGATCTGGACCCGGGGCGGCCCGTCGCCGGCGAATTTGAGCGCGTTCGACAAGAGGTTCTGGAAAAGCTGCACCATCTGGATGCGGTCCGCACGGATGGTCGGCAGCTCGCCGCGCTCGATGCTGGCGCCGGTGTCCTCGATGCGCAGCGCCAGGTTGCGCAACGCGCTCTCCAGTGGCTCATTCAGCGCCACGCGCTCGAAGCGACGCTCACTGGTGCTGACGCGCGAGTACACGAGCAAGCTCTCGATCAAAGCCTGCATCCGCTGCGCGCCCTCGATGGCGAAGCGGATGAACTCGTCGCCTTCGGTCCCGAGCTTCGCGCCATAGCGCCGCTCGATCATCTGCAGATAGCCGGACACCGTGCGCAGCGGCTCCTGCAGGTCGTGCGACGCGATGTAGACGAACTCCTCGAGCTCGCGGTTACGCGCCTCGAGCTGGCGATTGGTCGCCGCCAGCTCGAGTGTGCGCAGCTCGACGGTCGATTGCAGCGCTCCGCGCGCGTCGCGCAGGTCCTCGATGACGTTCAGCATGGCGCGCTGCGTGCGGCGCAGCTCTGCGTTGTGGCGCTCGGCTTCGGAGCTGGCTCTCTCGGCGGCGAGCTGCGCCTCGGCACGCGTCGCGGTCACGATCGACTGGTGCTCGAGGTGGCTCTCGCGCAACACCGTCTCGTGCCAGGACACGATGTTGGCGAGCGACTCGGCCCGCGCGCTGGAGAGACTCTCGCGATCGAGCTTGGCCTGCGCCTCGCTCGAGCTCAGCCAGGCTGCGCGCGCGTACAGCGCGACCGGCTCGAGCATGCGGGCCAGCTTGCGATCTACCGCGCTCCGGGTGAAGGCGATCACGAGCAGCGCTTCGCCCGGCCAGGCGCGCGCGCCGAAACCGAACACCGACTTGATGCCGTACGAGCGCACGAACGACTTCGCCGGCACCGCTGGGCTCGCGCTCGCGTCGGCGATGTGGAAGGTGCCCGTGGCCGGTTGCGCCTCGTCGCCGATGCGCAGCTGGCGCTCGAGCTCGGCGACCATCGGCGCGCCCGCGGGGTCGAGCAGGAGCACGCGATGCTCGCTGGAATGGGCGGGATCGTTCCAGGCAGACTCGATGCCGCGCGACGCCATCAGCTGCAAGCACGGCTGCTCGGGCGCGGGCGGATCGTCCCCCCGAGCCGCCGCCAGCAGCGCCTGCAGCGCGGGGGGCAGCTCGCGATAGGCGCGCGTGAGAAACACGCGCACGAGCACACACGCAGGCCTGGCATTCTGCTCGAAGGCGTTGAACGTCTCGACCAGGTGGTCCGCGAGCAGCTGTGTGGAGACGCCGCGCTGCCCGAGCGCGCGCAGGTCGAGGCCGATCTCGATCGCCATGTGCAGATCGAACGCGCTCAGCTCGCCGAGCCCGCGCAAGGTGCGAGCATCGGGCGCGAGCCCGGCGAATGGGATGGGCGAGCTCACTCTTTTCGCAAGCGCGCGATCTCCGCCTTCAGCTCGATCATGCGCTCCTCGCGATCGATGAGCGCACGGTTCAGGCGCTCGAGCTCGTCCACCTTCTCCTTCAAGCGTTCGTTCATCTCGCGCGCTTGCTCCTCGGCCAGCTTGCGCGCGCGCTCTTCCTCGTCGTGGCGCAGGCGTGCGTTGAGCACGGGTGCCACGAAGTCGCAGATCTGCTCGAGCAAGTGGATGTCGTGCTCATCGTACTCGCGCTCGCGGTTCGCGAAGTGGAACTGCCCGATCAGCTTCGAGCGATACAAGATCGGACTGCCGAACGATCGGTGGATCGGCAGATGTCCCTCGGGCACGCGATGAGCGGTGTTTTTGATGAGCGAGCGCTTCTCGAGCAGAATGCGACCCCACGTTCCGCCCCAGATCTCCCGGTGGAAGATGATGTCTTTGTCCGCGACCTGACACTGCGGGAAGATGTGTCGCGTCATCGACGGACACACCAAGTTGCCGTCCTGATTGATGTAGCCGAAGTATCCGAACTCGCTCTCGAAGACCCCGAGCAGCAAGTCAAGCACATCCGCGTACATGTTCTCTTCTGGAGTAAGTAGCAGGATCCGCGTGAGCTTCTCCCGCGTCGCCTCGAACGCGCTCATGTTGTGGTTCTTATCACCGATGCGTAGTCGAGGACTTTATCAAGTGAGATACTTGAACGGCGCGGGTATGGTGCGAGCCTGCCTCGCTGTGGCTTGCATGCGAGCTGCCGCGAGATGCACACGAGCCGCTCACCAGCTCGAAACGGCACGTCGTGCACCATGCTGTCTCGGCCCGCGCGAACGCCACTCGCACAAGCACGACGCCGAGGCCTGAGGTAGGCTGCGCGCCATGTCCAGAGACCTGCTCACCGATCAAGCGTTCCAGGCCGTTCAGAACTTGGCCCAGCGCTACAACGTCAGCGTGGATGCGGTCCGCACCCTGCTTCTGGCCGTGTCGGCGGGCAACGGCACGATGGCGCAGTTCTACCATCCCGAGCTCGGCGGCGGCGGGCAGTGGATGCAGGGCGGCATGACGATGGTCGGGGACATGTTCAACTCCGGCTTGCAGGCCACCGTGGCGAACCTGTGCAGCGAGCTGTCGAACCTGTTGGCGTCGCAGCCCGTGTTCGCGCCGCCGCCAGCGCAGTCGCAGATGCAGATGCAAGGTCAGCCGAGCTTCGGCGGCTCGTACCGCGGCAACAACTTCTGGCCTGCCGAGCTCGGCTCACCCAGCTCGAGCGGCGGGCAGAACGACTCGCGCTACGCGTATTTCCCACAAGCGCGCCGTCTCGTGATCGACCGCGGCGGTCAGGTCAGCATCTACGACACGCTCGATCACCAGATTGGCGGCGTGCAGCAGCAGCAGGGCGGCGCGTTTGGCTCGCTCTCGTTCAGCAGCCAGCGCGGCACCTTCACCGTGGAGAGCTTGCCGCTCGTCTCACCGCAGCCGATAGCGGCGGCGCCCTCGAGCGCGCCCGGGCCGTGGAACGCACCGCCCCAGTCGTCATCATCATCATCATCAGCAGCAGCCGGTGGCGATCAGCAACGCGAGATCTTCGAGGCGCTCGACAAGCTCGGTGACCTCCGCGACCGCGGCATCCTCACGGACGAGGAGTTCCGCTCCAAAAAGGCTGAGCTGCTCTCGCGCCTGTGAGCGTGAGCCGAGCCGTTACTGCAGCAGCAGCTTGGTGTCGAGGCGGTCGATGGCCTCTTGCGGATTGGCTTTGCGCCGCCGCAAGCTGCGCTCGGGCAGCTTGATGACCGGCGCGACCTCGTCTCGCTGCGCCGCTTCATCGCGCTCCCGCTCCGGCTCCGGCCGCGCAACGCCGGCTGCCCGCCGCTGCGGCACCTCGAGCGGGGGATAACTTGGATCCTCTTGCGGAGCCGGCTTCGTCAGCTGCGGCGCGCTGTGGCTGACGGCGGGCGCGGGCTGCGGTGCAGCTACCAGCGGCGGAACGGCGACCGGTCTAACGAGCGGCCCTGCAGCTGATGGCGGCAGAGGTGCCAGCGTGCCCGGCGCCGCCATAGGCACAAGCGCCGGCAGCTTGCCGTCCGCGTGCTCGATGCCCGAGTAGCTGGTGGCCGTCTGGCCGCTGCCGCGCGTGGCGCCCGAGCGCGGCGCGCTGCGCGTCTCGGAGCTGCGGTCGAAGCTCAGCCGGTCGAACAGGTCCTCGTCCAGGTAGACCGCGCTAATCACCGCGGCCGTGATCGCGCCAGCCAGCGCTGCGCGCGGCAGAAACATGTGGCTGCGCTGCGGAGGCGCGGCCGCGGGGATCATCACGGGCCGCGGCTCCGACGAGTCCTGGAATGACCAGTCGTACGCGTCGAAGCTCTCGGCGGCGTGCGTCTGCGGGACCCGCACGTGGTAGTCGCTGTGCTCCGGGGCGGCGGGCGCGGCAGCGGCGTAGCGCGGGTTGAACGCTTCGAGCGCCTCGATCAGCCCACTCAGATCGGCGAAACGCTCGGCGGGGTCGGTGGCCATCGCGCGCGCCACGACGTCGCTCAGGCCCTCCGGCAAGCTCGCCCGTATTTCCGAAAGTGGCCGGGCGAATCCCGCCACGATCTCGAGCGCCAGGTCATTGCCATTGTCCGCGGAGAACGGCAGCACGCCCGCCAGCATCTCGTACAGCATCACGCCGAACGCGTACTGATCGCTGCGCGCATCGAGCGGGGCGCTCTGCAGCTGCTCGGGCATGGTGTAGTGGCAGGCCTCGTCCAGGCTCGGTCGCTTGTGCGCGCGCAGCTCCTGAAAGCCCGGCATCCCCCGGCCAAAGTCGAACACGCGTGGCCGCGCCGGCCTGTGCCGGGTGGCGCGACACAGGAAGATGTGCCCGGGCCGGAGGTCGCCGTGCACGATGCCCGCCGCGTGCGCCTCCGCGACGGCGCGCATGCAGGGCAGCACGTGCTCGAACACGGTCTCGAGCGTCGACGGGCGCACCCGCGCCAGCTCGCGCGCGAGCGTGGTGCCCTCGAGCCACTCCCTGACGCAGTAGCCCACGCCGTCCTGGAGCTCCGCGGCGAATACCTCCACCAGGTTCGGATGCTCGTACAGGCCGGACTCGTAAGCCGCGCGCATGTAGGCTCGGACGGAGCCCACGGCCTGCTCCGCATGCTCTCCGGTCCAACATTTGATCGCTACGCGCCGGCCGGTCTCGCGGTCGCTCGCGCCGAGCACCTGGCTCTCGAAGCCGCCGCCGAGCGCGCACTCGATCTGATAGCGTTCCGCGAACAGCTCGCCGGGCGCGGGGAGTTTGGCGGGTTCTGACATCTCGTGCTCCACGGCGAAGGCGCCGTCGTTCCCGACTCGATATCTAGCACGTAGATCCACGGCCAGCTGGGCGGACAACCCTAACGACCGCAACAGGTCGCTCGCAGCGAGCCATGTTGTACAGCAGCGTACGAAGCGCGCACAACGTCAGGTCGCTTCGTTGGCGGCGCGCAACGTGAAATAAACGCTAGTCCCTCCACCCGGTCGTGACTCCAGCCAGATTGTGCCGGCGTGCCTCTCGACGATGCGCTTCGCGAGCGCCAGGCCCATGCCATTGCCCGGATATTTCCCGAGCTCGTGCAGGCGCTCGAACAGTCCGAAGACCCGCTCCGCCTGCTGCATGTCGAGACCTTGCCCGTTGTCTTGCACGCAGATGCGCACGTAGCTTCCCTCTCGAGTCGCGCTGACCCGCACGCGGACCGGCTCCGGGCCGTGGAACTTGAGCGCATTGTCGAGCAATTGCGTAAAGAGCTGGCGCAGCTGCGGCTCATCGCCCAGCACGTGGGGGAGCTCATCCACCTCCACCTGCGCATTGGAGGCAGATACATTGCGCAGCAGCGGACCGAGCGCGGCGCTGACCACGCGCCCGGTGTCCACGCGCAGGAGCGGGCCGGCGCGCGTGCTCACCCGCGAGAACGTGACGAGGTCGTGGAGCATGCGCTGCATCCGCGTGGCGCCATCGACCGCGAAGTGGATGTAGCGATCGGCCCGTTCGTCGAGCGTGCCGCGGTAGCGCCGATCCAACAGCGCGAGAAAGCTGGTGATCATTCGCAGCGGCTCCTGGAGCTCGTGCGACGTCGCGTACGCGAGCTGCTCCAGATCGTGCCGGGTGCGCCGCAGCTCCTCATCCATCTGCAGGCGCTCGCGGATATCGCTCATCGAGACCAAGGTGCAGGCGCTGCCATCCGGAGCGGTCACGTGGCTCAGCTCCAGCTCCACCGGCTGCGAGCTGCCATCCGGCCGCAGCACGCACAGGTCACCGGAGCTGCCCATGCGGTGGGGGGCCGGATCGCGTCGCGCCCGGCTCAGGTGCTCGGTAAGCAGCCCGCGGCCGGGACCGGTGAGCAGCCGCTCGAGTGGTTCTCCGAGTAGCTCGTGTTGATCGTGGCCGAAGCACAACGCGGCCGCGCGGTTGAGGTATTGGATGCGCGCCGCTGCATCGAGGCTGAGCAGCGCGTGCGGCACTGCATCGAGCCACCAGGTCGCGGCCGCTGCGGTACCGGGTGGTCGTACTGCGACCACGTTCGAGGTTCGTTCTGCTCGGCTCATGCGCTCCCCCTGCCTCCGAGTTGTGTCAGCCTAGCTGCAATTTGGGCGTGATGACAAAACCAGAAGAGGTCAGGCCTACGCAGTTCCCGCGCCCTCTGCGCGCGTACGGCGACACCCGCCCACAGCTGCCCTGACGCGATTCAGGGCGTGCAGGCCGTGACGATGATCGGCGCGCGTGAGCCCTCGCCGGAGCTGATGAGCCCCCGGCCGTCCGGCTGGTAATCGATGCCCTCGCTCTGCGGCTCCGCGGGCATGCTGACCACGCTCGGCGTCGCCGCGAACGCGGCCTCGAAATCCGCGCCCGCCGGCGCGAGAAACTCGTACACGCGGTCGTAGGTCCGCAGCACGAAACCCGTTCTGCACGGGTGCGCCGCAGCCGCAGACAGCGCGGCCTCGCCGTTCTTCGGAACGCTGAGGGTCGCGACCTTGGTGGCCTTGGCGGGCTTCGATGCGTCCAGTGCGCCCGGCTCGAGCTTGTAGACGCTGCTCGGTCCGCTCGCCTTGACCGCGCCGCCGCTGCCCGGCGCGAGCTTGGTCACGATGTAGAGCGCGCCGCTGGGAGCGACCATCAGGCTCTCGGCGTTGTGGCTGCCGTCCTCGTAGCTGAAGCGGAAGCGCTCGAAGCTCGGGCTGAGCGCGGTGGCGCCGGGTGCGTCCGGCACGCTCGGCTGCTCGAAGCGCAGGATGGCGTATTCGCCGCGCTGGGCGGCGTTGTCGCCGATGTCTGCCAAATACACGCAGCTCGCGGCGCCGCACGGACCCACGGCGATGTCCTCGATGTCCGTCGCCGCCGCGCCGTTCAGGCTGATGCGCGCGTGCAGCTTGCCCTGGAGATCGAGCGCGTACACGACGGGGCGATCGTGATCATTGTGCGCGAACACGATGCCGGGCTGCGCGCGGCTCGCCGCAAGACCCGAGAGCGCGTCGAGCTCCGCGGGCTCCACACTGCCGGTCTGCTGCGGGGCAGCGTATGCGTTGCAGCGCGCGCAGCCCTCGGCAGCAGCCGCGCCGCTTCCAGCCGCAACGCCTGAGCCAGCACGTGCGTGATCCGCGGCACCAGCCATCCCGGACAATCCACCCGAGCCCGAGCCCGAGCCCGAGCCCGCTCCTGCGCGGCCGATAGCAGCGCCGCCCGCAGTGGCAGCGGCGCCGTCCGCGCCACCACTCCCCCCGCGCCCACCCGCAGCGCCGGCCGCGCTCGCTCCGCCGCCATCAGCGGCTGGCGCAGCAGCCGGCACACCCGCGCCACCACGAGCTTCAGGCGTACTATCGCCGCCGCAGGCTGCAGGGAGCCACGCGCAGAACACGATCGAACCCAGTCGCCAGGGCGCGCCCATCGCAGGCATCCTCGCACGCTCGCGCAGCGCAGGCGAACGCCCCCGTCTGGGAGCGCTGGCGAGCGCTCGCACGTGCACGCAGCCGTTCAGCGCGGTGGCGGCGGCGCGCTCTCGGAAGCGTGCGCAGAGCCAGGGAAGAACTGCCGCAGATGCCCCAGCTTGTGGCCTGCAGGGATGGGGGTGGCCAGCTGCTCCACGCGGAACACGTCCGGCGGCAGCGCCAGCGCCTCACGCAGCCGATCCATCGTCAGCGGCACGAACGGGTAGAGCATGATCATCAGGCTCTTGAGCACGAAGAAGCTCGAGTACAGCGCGTTCTTGCGGCTCTCGAGCGGATGCCGATCGTCGTGCGGCTTCCACTGCGTGAACAGGCTGTTGATCTTGCGCGCGTAGTTCTCGATCTCGAAGAGCAGGCCCGGATAGTTCGCCTTCTCCATGGCGCGCACGTAGCGCTCCACGAGGCGCAGCGTGTCGCTGAGGGTATCGCCGATCAGCTCGCCGTCCGGCACCACGCCTTCGAACTTGGAGTGGGCCGCGGAGATCGGCCGCTCGAACGCCGCGTTCATGGGACCGGCCAGGAACTTGTTGCGATCCTCGAGCTTGCTGAGGTCGAAGTCGGACTGCTTCTCCGGCAGCCCGAGCAGCGCGAGGAAGTAGCGGACCTGGTCCGGATGGTAGCCGCGCTCCTCCAGCAGCTGATCGCCGGTGAAGAAGTTGCCGCGCGTCTTGCTCATCTTCTCGCCGTTCACGAGCAAGTGGAAACAGCCGAAGATGTCCGTGAGGTTGAGCTCACCCGCGACCGGCAGCCGCTGCGGGTCTTCCTGCATGCCGAGCCACATGGCGCCCTGCATCAGCACGTAGAAGAAGACGTTGTCCTGCCCCAGGAACTGGTAGATGCGGCTCTCCGGATCGCACCAGAAATCGCGGTAGCGCGCGGGGTCCTGGCCCTGCTTCGTCAGCGCCACCTGCGAAAACGCGATCGGCGCGAGCAGCGAGTCCGGCCACACGTACAAGGTCTTGCCTGCGAGCTCCGGATCGCCCTCCGGCAGCGGCACGCCCCAGCCGATGTCGCGCGTGATGCTGCGCTTGCTCCAGTCGTCCACGCGCTCGCAACGCACCCCGTATTGCGCCAGGATCGACAGCGCTTGCTCCAGGTCCGGCTTGTTGCCGAACTGCAGCTCCACGCGGCCGGCCTGCGCGAAGCGCTGCTTGTGCGCGGGCAGCTGCGTCTTGTGCTCCGTGTAGCGCTCGAGGTCCGCCTTCTCGAAGCGCAGCGCCGGCAGCAGCTTGTCGAGCGCCGCGGCGATGATCGGCTTGCGCCAGGTGCCCTGCTTGCTCTGCACCCAGACGCGCAGCACCTCCGAGACCTTGCCCATGTCGAGCCACAGATGCGTGGTGTCGCGCATCTCGGGCGTCGCGTCGCTGAGCGCGCTGCGCGGCGAGATCAGCTCGCTCGGCAAGTGCTGGTGACCGCAGACGTCGCACTCGTCGCTGTAAGCGTCCGCGTTGTCGCACTTGGGGTTCGGGCACTTGCCGCGCACGAGCCGGTCCGGCAGGAAGCGCTGCAGCTTGGGGTCGAACCACTGCTGGCTCTTCCGCTTCTCGAGCATCCCGTGTGCGGTCAGGCGCCGGATGAAGTCCTGACAGAACGCGGTGTGGGTCGGGAAGGTCTCCGGTCGCGACGTGCCTGAATACGCGTCCAGGCTCACGGCGTAGCGCTGCAACGTACGCTCCTGGCGAGCGTGCACCTCCCCGATGACGTCCGGGATGGCGCGGCCTTCGCGCATGGCGAACACCTCGGTCGCGGAGCCATGGTCATCGCTGCCGCACACGAACAGCACGTTTTCGCGGCCGATCAGCATGCCCAGCCAGCGCGCGTGGATGTCCGCTGGCAGGTGTGCGCCCGCGAGGTGACCGAGGTGCAGCGGCCCGTTGGCGTACGGCATGCCCGCGGTGACCACGGCACGGCGCGGCCGCTTGATACGGGCCAGGATGGCGGAGAGGTCTAGGGAGTCCCTGGAGTGCGACACGGCCCAAGCATTGTTCCACAGTGATGGAGGTGAAGAAAGATCGGAAAATGGGCGAATCGACAGCGAGATCCGTGATCGATCGCACCGGGCCGCGTTTGTTTCAGGCGGGGTTAATCACAGCGGCGGTCGCGGGACGCCGCTCCGCAAGCTCCGCGGCGCCCGACCTCCATTTAACACACCTTCGATCGCCGCGGCGCGCTGCAGCAGGGCGCGATCGGCGCCGTGCTTACCAAAGAGCATCAGGCCGCAGGGCAGGGCGTGGCCATCCTGCAGCGGCAGTGACACGGCGCAGAGATCGAAAAAGTTGGCGATCGAGGTGTTGCGCAGAAGCAGCCGATTCTTCGCGGCGAGCCGCGCCTCGTCGCGCAGCTCATCGAAGGTCGGCGCCACGATGGCCGTCGTCGGCAGGGCGAGCACGTCGTAGGTATCGAACACGCGCTCGAACAGCTCGCAGCCGCGGGCACGCTCCGCGAGGCACTCGCGCACGTCCTCGGCACTGCGCGCGGCGCCGCCCTGCATGCGCGAGCGCACGAACGGATCCACGCCGTCGCCGTGCGCGGCGAGCAAGTCGCGGTGCAGGGCGTAAGCCTCGGGCGGCGCGATCCCGCCGCGCCCGTTGACCGCCTCCATGACCGAAAGCGCATCCACCTGCACGTCCTCACAGCGCACGGCGCGCGACAGGCGCGAGACCAGCGCCTGCCAGCGCTGCGCGACGTGCGCGTCCAGCTCCGTGAGCACAACGCCGGACAGCAGGCCGATGCGCAGCCCACTCAGGCTCGCGGGCACGACTGGCTCGCAGCTGTCAGCGGCGAGCACCGCGTCTGCCAGGGCGCAGGCCGCCACGCTGTGCGCCATGCAGCCGACGGAGTCGAGCGACGGCGACAGCGGGTGGACGCCCTCGTTCGACACGCGCCGCGCCGTGGGCTTCCAGCCCACGAGCCCGCACAGCGCGGCCGGGATCCGCGTCGAGCCGCCCGTGTCCGTGCCGATCGCGATCTCCCCGATGCCATCCGCACAGGCCACCGCGCCGCCCGAGCTCGAGCCGCCGGGGATGCGCGTGCGATCGTTCGGGTTGCCGGGCGTGCCGTAGTGCGGGTTCAGGCCCACCCCGGAGAACGCGAACTCGGTCATGTTGGTCTTCGCCACGATCACGGCGCCCGCAGCGCGCAGCCTCGCGACGGTCGGTGCGTCGTCGCTCGCAGCGGCAGCCGTGCGAGCCAGCACGGCCGAGCCGGCGCGCGTCACCTCACCTGCCACGTCAAACAGATCCTTGATCGTGATCACCACGCCATCGAGCGGCCCGAGTGACTGTCCCGCGCGGGCGCGCGCGTCCGCGGCGTCGGCTGCCGCGCGCGCGGCCTCGGCGTAGACCGTGAGGCAGGAGCGCGCGCCTTCCCCGTCCGGGGCGGCGATGCGCGCGAGGGCTTGTTCGGTGAGATCGCGAGAGCGCTGGGACATGGGCGGTTCGCTCCGATCGCGCGGCGCGCGCCCCGTGTCAAGCGCTTCGCCGCGAGCTTTACGCCGGAGCGGAACAAACCGGCCGGGCTCAGTGTCTCAGGCAGCATGCGGGTTCTGATCATGGGCGCGGGCGCGGTGGGCAGTCTGCTCGGGGCGCAGCTACAGGCCGCCGGCCACGAGGTGCAGTTCTGGGTGAGGCCCGAGCGACGTGCCCCGCGCGTCCAGCGGACGCTGCAGCGCGTGAACGGCCCGGCGCTGCAGCTCGAGGCGGCGTTCCTCGGCCCGGGCGACGCCGTCCCGGACTGCGACTGGGTGTTCGTGTGCGTGCGTGGTGAGCAGCTGGACACGGCGCTGCAGCAGGTGGCGGCGCAGCTGGGAGCGGCGGGCGATCTGGCCATTTCTGCCGTGAGCGACGAGAACGTGCTCGTGCGCGCGCGGCGCCACGGGCTCACCGGCACGGTGCTCGCGCACGGCGTCTCATTCGGCGCGTGGCGTGATCCAGCCGAGCCCGCTCGCTTTTTTTGGTTTCCGTTCGCGCTTCCGAACGTGCTGTCTGCCGAGGGCGAGCGGGCGAGCTTGCCGCGAGCGCGCGAGCTTGCCCGGGCGCTCAGCCTGGCGGGCTCGCCCACGCGCGCGCTCGGCTCCGCGCGCGCGTTCTCCAGCTGGATGGTGGCGCTGAGCGGGCCGTTCATCGCTGGCTGGGATCTGTGCGGCTTCGCGCTCGAGCGGCTGGCGCGCGAGCCTGCAACGCGACGCTTGACCGCGCGCGCCATGGCGGAGGCGATCGCCGCGCAACCCCGATCCGGCATCATGACGCTGGCGCGTTGGGTGCCGATTTGGGCGTATGCGCTCCTTCTGCGCGCGCTGCCGTACGTGATCGGCCGAAGCGGTCGCGAGGTGTGGCTGCACCACGGCCCGAAGATCCGCGACCAGACGCGCTACAGCTTGCAGCTGGCGCAGCGGAGCGCGGCGCAAAGTGGCTCGCCTGCGCCTGCGCTCGACGCGTTGGCGCAGCGCTTCGAGCGCGAACGTCCGCTGAGGTAGAGTGCCTCGCCAGCGTGGCGATCGCGCGCTTCGCCTCGCTGCAATGCTCGCGCGTGCGCGGGAACCCTGACACGACTCTGACAACGCAGTGACGCGTCGGGACGAAGCTGTATACGTCGGTGCTCGAAGCCCGATCCCTGCGGAAACGCAGCAGTGGGACAGGTTGACGCCTATGCGGCAGGCCGATAGATGGAGGTCTGCTGGGCACGGTGCATTCGACGTACACCGTCTGGCATCGACCTGAAGCTCTGGAGCCTCCATGCCGCAACACTCGAAGGTCCGCACCCGCGAACGACACGCTCGCCTGCGCTGGCACGCCACGGCCCACGCGCTGCTGCTGTCCGCCGCTGTGAGCTGCGGCGGCGATGCCGGCACGGCCAGCTCAGACGCGATGGCTGCGACGGCTGCCACGGCGGGGGTGCCTGCCGCCACTAGCAGCAACGGCACGCTGCCTGGCGCGGTCGCAGGTCGCGCCGCGAGCGCGCCGGTCGGCACTCCGGTACAGCCCACGTCCGCGGGCTCGCCAGCGCCGGCTGCAGCGGTCGCGGGCACGGGCGCGCCGATCGGCATGCCCGGCGTCGTGAGCATGCCGGCAGCGAGCGGCGCTGCCGGTGCCGCAGCGAGCGCGCCGCACGATCACGCTGCCGCTGGTAGCGGCAGCATGTCCGCGGCCCAGATGCACTGCCTGTACGAGCACAACGTCGATCCGCGGGACGAGATGCTGACGAACGAGCCGCTCATGCACACCTCGGGCTCGCAAAAGGATCTGCTCGTGCCGCAGATCGTGCTCGACTGGATGGCGGAGCGCGAGTTCGAGTCCGCGCACGACGCCTGGCATCTGGTGCGCAAGTGGGACCAGAGCTGCTTGAAGAGCAACGCCACTGCTTCGAGCTGTCGCGCGGCGCAGCGCCTGCTCGATCAAGGGCTCGAGCGCGCGCCGATCCAGCAGGGCGCACCGGGTGACGGTCTGGCCTTCATGGTCATGCACCGCCACATGATCCACATGCTCAAGGAGAGCTTTCCGAAGCACACGGCGTTGTTCGACGGCTTCAAGAAGGTGCCGCGCACCAAGGACGACCCGGAGAACCCCACGCCCTGGCGCAACATTTCGTGGACGTCGGACAACATCAAGGGCTTCGACATCCTCGAGAACATCGAGAAGAACCTCGACATGTTCCCCACGGAAGACGCGCTCGGCAACTACATCGAGAACACGTACGTGTGGACGCCGGAGCGGCCGATGTCACCCACCAACAAGGCTGGATCGGGGCTGCACGGCGCGCTGCACTCGCAGTGGTCGGTGAGCGGCTCGCCGGGCAACCTGATCGACCAGGCGATCGACGTGCGCAACTACAGCTTCTGGAAGCTGCACGGCTGGATCGACGACGTCTGGCAGCGCTATCGCGTGGCAAAGGGCCTGAAGGACGACGATCCCAAGTATCTGCAGGACCTGCACGACCAGTGCATGGAGATGTACTACCTGAAGAAGAGCAACCGTAAGCTGCCGATGACTGGCACGCCGGGTGCAGCTGGCAGCGGCGCGCCGTCGCCGACTATGGAGACCGGCTACTTCGCCACGCAGGTGCGGCCGTTCCTGGACAGCACGTGTGGCGGCTGCCACAGCGCGATCGGGCCGTCCGCGGGGCTCACGCTCGGTGGCAAGGGCATCTCCTCGAAAGAAGTGATCTCCGGCCTCGTGGGACAGAAGTCGACGAACGGTCAGTACAACTTGATCGAGCCCCGCGACCCGCTGCGCAGCTGGGTGTACGTGAAGGCCTCCGGCGACGTGGCCACGATCGCTTGTACGGGCAATTGCGAGCGGCAAACGATGCCGCCTTCCGGCGCGGGCCTCACTGCGCCGCAGCTGGATGCGCTCAAGCAGTGGATCATGAACGGAGCGACCGAACAATGAGCGAGCACGACACACGCCGCCCCCGGATCACGCGCCCGCGCGGGCGCACGCCGCTACCGCTCCTGCCCCGGCGCGACGCGCTCAAGGGCCTCGGTGTTCTGGCCGTGTCCAGCAGCGCGCTCGGCATGAGCGGCTGTTCGGACGGCGGCAACGAAGCGGCTTCGGCTGCCACGGCGGCAGGCACACCTGCCAGTGCGCCGCAGAGCGCGGCGGGGGCGAGCGCAGGTGGCTCGCCCGCCAAACCGACCGCCAGCTCGCCCACGGCCAGCGCGCCGCCCCCTGCAGCCACGAGCAGCAGCGCGGGCGCTGGTTCTGCAGCCACCGGCGGCAGCGCGGCGGCGAGCGCCGGGGGAAGCCCTGCGGTCGCGAGCAGCGCGGGCGGCGGCGCGGCGGGGACGAGTGGTGGGAGCGGCGCGGGCGGGAGCACGGCCAGCACGGGAGCTGCGGGCGGGGGCGCGGCTGCGACCGGTGCAGCCGGCAGCTCGGGGCTCGAGTCGCTCGCGTGCATCATGTCGCCCGCGATGACGGATGGCCCGTTCTTCGTCGACGAGAAGCTGAACCGCAGCGACCTCGTGAAGGGCGAGACCGACGAGGCCATCACGAAGGCGGTACCGCTCGAGCTCACGCTCGGCGTGTACGCCGTGAACGGCATGAGCTGCAGCCCCGCGAGTGGCTTGCAGGTGGACATCTGGCACGCGAATGCGCTCGGCATCTACTCCGACGTGCGCAGCGGCGCGGTGCAGTCCACGGATACGCAGGGCAAGCAGTTCCTGCGCGCGTACCAGGTCACGAACGAAGCGGGCGTCGTGAAGTTCTCCACGATCTATCCGGGCTGGTACCCGAGCCGCACCATCCACATCCACGTCAAGGTGCGCATGCCGATGGGCGGCACGCGCGGCTACGACTTCACCTCGCAGATCTTCTTCGACGAAGCCATCAGCTCCGCCGTCCTCGCTCAAGCGCCGTACAACAAGACCCCCGGCATGCGCTCGATCTTGAACGACGGAGACCACATCTACAACGGCACGGCGAGCAACGCGCAGAAGCCGCCGGCCGGTAAGACGGCGCCAGGCGCGCAGACCACGGCCGTGCTGACGAAGACGGCGACCGGCTACGCCGCCGTGCTCAAGCTCGGCATCAAGGTCTGAGCGCGCCGGCTCAGCGCCGGACGCCTTCCTTGGACATCAGCTCGACGATGCGCTTCGCGATTCGGTCGTTCGCGGCGCGCAGCGGGTGGATGCCGTCCACGGCCAGGTCGCCGCGCGCGACGATGTCCGTCGTGGGGATGGTGTGGCAGCGCACCTTGCCGCTCGTGCACACCTTCGGCGGAGGCAGGCCCTTGTCGCCCTGCAAGCTCTCGGCGAGCGTGCCCGTGGCGTCCGTGTAGCGGATGTACACGATGTCCAGCACGCCGTCGGCGGCCATCTGCGTCCAGAGCTTGTCGAGCGCGTCGCTGACCGCGACCAGCTTCTGTTTGCACTCATCGGTGCCCATCTGACACGAGCGCTGCAACGTGGAGGAGCCCTGGATGATGTCGTTGCCGCCGCCCGTCATGACGACGGTCTTGATCTTCGCGTTGTCGCGCTTGGCGTCATCCCACTGCGTGGGGATCGCCGGACCGAACGAGTCGGCCATCAGCAGCATCACGCCCTGCAGGCCGTAGTTGCGGTAGCGCTGACCTGCCGCTGACTGCAGCGAGGGCGCGATGCCGCCGCCGGTGCCTTCGAATTGCAGCGTGTTCGACATCCACGAGTCGCCGATCAGCACGACGTCCGAGCCGTCTCCCTTGCCCAGATCTTCCCGCGGCTCTGCGCTCGTACCCGCGGCCCCTGCTGCGCCTGCGGCCCCTGCTGCGCCCGCGGCCCCTGCTGCGCCAGCCGAACCCGCTGCGCCGGCTGCACCTGCGGCACCTGCGGCACCGCTCGCGCCCGCGCTCCCCGCCGCACCGCTGCTGCCAGCTGCGGGCACCCCTGCGCTGCCCGTGGTTCCCGCGCCGGCAGCGCCGCTGCCAGCGGCTGCCGCGCCGGCGGCCGAGCTACCCGCTGCGCCTGCCCCTGCGACCCCGGTCAGCGTACTGCCGCTACCAGCGGTCGCGGTGCTGTTTCCACCCGCTGCGCCCAGCGCCGGCGAGCCTGCGATCCCAGTCGGCGCAGCTGCGCCGGCTGTGCTGGCCGGTGTGCCTGCGACGGGTGACGTCGCGGGGCTGCCGCTGACGGAGGGCTGAACGCCCGTCGCTAAGTCCGAGCTCGCTGCTCCCGCGTCACTCGCACAACCGCCCGCGAGCAGTAACAGCGACGCAACGCCCGCAGATAGAACGACACGGCAGGTCAACTTGGCGTTTCTCTCGATCATAAGACGACACTCACCATACCGAGAATCGTTTGCTAGCTAGCATTAACGTTCCCGCGAGTGCCACGGTCGAGCAGCGTGGCTTCATGCCACTGCTTCCATGAGAAAAAGCAGGCCGCGATCGAGATAAGCCCTCGCACCGCTTTGATTCGTGCCGTGCAAAGCGCGCTCGCGCTCGCGCGTGCAGCAATGCCTAAATCAATGCTGCGCGAGTGCGAATGCGCGCCTGCTGCGGTGGTTGCTGCTGTTCCAGAGTTCATTAAATGACGAAAGCACGTCACCGCGAGCGGTCGACGTGCTTTCGGTGCTTCAGTAGCGCGAGCTCTCAGGGAACGCCGTACGCCGTGAGCCCGCCGGCCCCTTCGCCGCCTTCGCGCAGGGTCCACATATAGCCCCAAGGCACGTAGAGCACGCCGTTGGCCACGGAAGGCCCGCCCGCGATCGAGTCGGGCGCAGCAGCCATCCACAGGCGCTTGCCGCTGGCAGCGTCATAGGCATGGATCTCGCCGCTGGTCGAACCGAGGTAAACCACACCGTTGGCGTAGACCACGCCGCCGTAAGCGACACCTGTAGCGAGCTTGTCCATCCACATCACGTTGCCGCTGGTAGCGTCGAGCGCGAACAGGGTGGCCGAGGCCGGCTGCGGATAGGTGTTGGACGCCGCGAACACCTTGCCGGCAGCGTAGGCCGGCGAGGCGATGATGCCGCCCTGCACCGAGCCAGGTGTCAGGTGCCGCATCCAGACCATCTTGCCGGTCTCGCGCTCGAGCGCCACGTAGTCGCCGCTCTTGATGCCGATGCCCACGAGGTCCACGCCACCCTCGCTGAACACGTTGGCGCTGGCGCCGATGTCGAAGTCGGGGCCCATCGAGCCGAAGATGCTGAACACGTCGTCGGCCGTGAATTGCTTGGACCACGCGAGCTTGCCCGTCTCGTAGTTCAGCGCGAGCAGCGCATCGCTGTTCGGCCCGGCCGGGCCCGTGTACGCGTTGCCGGTGCCCACGAACGCCAGCTTGCGCTTGGTGTCCACGGCGACAGTGGCCCACACGCCGACGCCGGGGCCGGAGGTCGCGTCGCCAGCTGTCGTGTAGAAGCGCCAGCGCTCTGCACCCGTTTTGGCGTCGAGCGCCACCACGTTGCCGCGGAAGGTGTAGGGCGGCTTCACGGCCTCTTCACCGGATGCGACCCCGACGAGCACCAAGTTGCTCTCGGCCACGTAGATCGGCGAGCTCCACAGGTGCGCCTCCGCGTGCTTGTCGACGAGCTGCGTCCACAACACTTTGCCCGTGGCGCGATCGAGCGCGTGCACGGACCCCTGGTCATCGGCCACGAACACGGTGTCGGCCGACAGGCTGGGTGACGCGTCGATCAGGTCGGGCAGCGCGGTCATCCACTTTTGCACGCCGGTGCGCGCGTCGAGCGCGTAGACCTTGCCGCTCCACGTCGGCAAGTAAGCGACGCCGCCAGCGACCGCGGGCGTCGCGGTGACGGCTGCGCCGCGGAACGTCCACAGCTCCTTGAGGTTCGCGACGTTCTGCACACCGAGCTTGGTCTCGGCGAGGTTTGCGCGCGTGTTGCCGAGATCGCCGCCGAACATCGTCCAGTCGGCGCCTTCGCCCGCGGGGGCCGTGGGCGCGGGAGCGCCTGCGCTGGCCCCCACGGCACTCGTGCCAGCAGCCGAGGGTGCGCTCGCGGCCGAGGGGTCGTGGACCGCACAGCCGTTCGGATCGGGCAGTGCGCCGGCTTCGGACCATTGCACGATCGGCGCGATCTCTGCCGCCGTCAGCAGCATGGCGGGCGGCATCGGCCGCTCCGTGCTCTTGAGGCGCATCGGCACCACCTGCGTGAGCGGAACGCCGCTCATGCCCATGGCCTTGAAGGAGCCGGCGTTCACCAGAGACACTGGTGCTCCGAGGCGCGGCTTCATGCCGTGACAGCTCACGCAGTGCTGATCCAGAAACTGCGCCACGTTGCAGGGCAGGTCGCCTCGCACGGCGGCGGGTGCGCCCGCGCTCGGTGCGGCGGGGCTGCCTGCGGCGACCGCGACCGCTGCGCCGCTGCCAGCGACCCCGACCGTCGCGCGTGCACCGGCGCTGATAGTCGCTGCGCTCCCGCTCGCACCCGTAGCGACACCCGGCGTCGCGGGCGCGGCGCTGGGCGGGGCTGCATTTGCGTTCTGCTGCGTGGCGCTGGAGCTGCAAGCGCCGGCCATCCCGCACAACCCTAGCCACGTCACCACCCAAGTTCTTCGCGTCAACACCATGCGGCTCCTCTGCTGTGCCTCGCCGAACATGTCAGCGAGGTGTGTGTGTCACAAGAGAGCATGATGCTTAGCAAATGCTAATTATGTAGGGACACGATAGCTGCGCGGACTGCTACACACGGAGCTGTCCTATTTTGTCCCAAAGCGTCGTGGCCGTGTCCGTAATCGGCTATTGCGCACAGGTGCACTGCGTCGGCACGTGCTCAGCGGCGAACGGTGACACCGGACCCAGCCAGCTGGGCGCGCGGGTGCGACGCTGATCTTCCTGCCCGTGCCGGGCGCGCTCGCGCTCGCGATCGCTCGCCGCTCACAGCTGCAGAGCAGCGCGTGATCGCGTCCGTCGCCCTCTCGACGGAGTCCTCGCTGTAGGGCACGCGGGCTGGCTCGCCGCGCGTGGCTGCCGTGCTAGCGCTCACTTCGTGCGCGCGTAGTTCCGAAATTTGCTGCGCTCCGTGCTGCAATCGACATGCGGTGAGTGGGGGGATGTGGCGTGCGCTCCGACCTCGCGCGCGATCGCATTGTGCGCGAGCTATCCGCTGCAGCTTTGAGTGCGTTGCCGCCAACAGCTGTGGTAGAGCTGCCAACCTTACACATTGCGCTGGGGAGTCGAGGCGGATGCGGTCATCGATCGATGGCAAGGAACACCACGTGGCCGATGAATCGCTCTCTGACGCGTGGGCTCCGTGGATGGACGATCGCACGACCACGAGCTATCCGCGGCACCTCGGTTTTCTGCGTGCTCGCGGCGCAGGTCGAGGGCCCGAATCGAACCCCGCGCTGCAGTTTGCGTCGCTGCGCACACCACCGGAGCTCGAGCTGTCGACGTGGCAGCCTGCAGCCATGAGCGGCGTGCGCCTGCCCGCTCGCAGCGGCGTTCAGTCGAGTGTCAGGAGGCTGCACGGCGTGCCGCAGCAGCCTTCGCCGCAGAGCGCATTGCCTCCGACGCCGAGCGCGCGTGCCACGCGTCCCACGGAGCGGACGCTGTCTGACGGCTGGCATGTGGCCGCTCCGCAAGCGGCGACAGCGGGCTACACGCTGCCCGCACCCGTCGAGCTCGCCGTGGAGGACAAGCCGTTCGCCCGACCGAGCGGCTCGCTCGGCGCCTGGGTCGCCGGTCTCGGCGCGGGTGCGGGATTGTTCGGTGCGGTGCTGTTCGGGCACGTAGTGCTCGCGGCGAGCACGGAGGCGCCGTCGCTGCGCGCGGTGCCGCCGGTCATCGCAGCTCCGGCTGCGCCGCTGGCAGCTGCAGAGACCATCCCGCAGCCGCTCGCTGCGTCCGCTCCGCCTGAAGCTGCAGCTCCGCTCGCTGCCGACAATGTCCACGGCGGCGTCGATGACGTCAGCGCCCACGCCCGCGAGTCCTTCGCTCGCGCACGGGGCACGGCAGCGCACGCGGGGGGACGCAGCGACGATGCCTCCGCTGCCAACCGCTTCGAGCGTTCGCGTCGCGCGCGCAGCGACGAGTCTGACGCTGACGGCGTCTATCGTTCGCGCAGCAGCACACGCGCACGTGCGGGTGACGCCGTGCTCGAGCCGAGCGCGGCAGCCAGTGCTCCGCGGCGCCGCGCCCGCGATGCTGAAGATGGCGAGGCAGACAGCGCCGCGCCAGCGGGAGCGCCGGGCGTCCTGCGCATCAACAGTCGGCCGTGGTCGCAGGTGACGCTCGATGGTGCGCCCGTCGGGCACACGCCGCTGTTCGACCTGCGCGTCTCGCCAGGTACCCACACCTTGCGCCTGGTGAACCCGGAATTCGGGCTCACGAAGACCGTGCAGTTGAAGGTGGCGCCGGGCGAGAACATCACCCGGGTTGAGCTGCTCGAGCCCTGAGAGGAGATCGTGATGCCACAGCCGCGCACCCACACGTTCGATCGTCGCGAGGTACTGCGCAGTCTGCCCGTGCTGCTCACGGCGCTGCTCGCCGTGGTGGGCGGCGTGGACTGGCTGCTCGTGTCGCAACCCGCGCTCCTCGATCGCTGGAGCCACGCGTTTCGCAGCGCCGTGAGCTTGCACCCGGTGATCTCGCCGGCCACACACGTGCTCGCCGCGACGTTGGCCGTGGCCGCCGTGGTGTCGAGCAGCGCGGCCGCGATCTTCGTCGCGCGTGCGGTGCGCGCTGCGCCGCATGTGACCATCGCGCCCGCGTGGATCTCGCTGTGCATGCTAAGCGCGGCGCGGGTGGATCGGCCGTTGCCCCTGCCGATGTCCGCGCCGCTGTTCATCGCGCTCAGCGCGGTGCTCTTCATCGCCGCTTCGACGCTGCTGCGCTCGGGCTCACGCGCGGGCGGCGTGTTCGGTTGGATCCTCGTCGTCGCGCCGCTGGTGCTGTTCGCAGGACCGTACGCGGCTGCGCCCGGCGCGCACGCGTTCGGCGCGGATGCGTGGAGCCTCGCCATCGCGCTCGTGCTGAGCGCGAGCGGCGCGATCGGCAGCGCGTACGTACGCAGTGAGCCGCGAGGTCCGCGCGAGGTCCAGGGCCTCGAGGGGGTCGACGTGGTCGACGAGCTGTTCGCGCAGGTGGAGCGCGCGGAGCGGAGCGAGGCGCGTGTGGCCGAGCTGGAGCGCAAGCTGAGTCAATACGAGCGTCCGCCCACCGATCGTGGCACGCTGCGCCGCGTGCGCTGAGCCGCGTCGGCGCGGTCGCGCCGAGGTGGACATGATCACGGATGAGGAGTACGGCCGCTTCGATGCGGTGGGTCTAGCTGAGCTGGTACGCACGAAGGTGCTGCAGCCCAGCGAGCTGTTGGAAGTGGCGCTCCGGCGCGCACAGGCCTTGAATCCGAAGCTGAACGCCATCGTGATCCCGATGGAGGAGCTGGCGCGCGAGCGCGCCCGCACGCAGCTCGCGGGGCCGCTCGCAGGGGTGCCGTTTCTGATCAAGGATCTGCTGCAGGACTACGCCGGTGTGCCCTCCAGCTCGGGCTCGCGTGCGTTCAGGAACGCCCGGCACGTGCCGGACGCGCACTCCGAGATCGTGAAGCGCTGGCTCGCCGCGGGCACGCTGATCTTCGGGCGCACCAACACCCCGGAGCTCGGCAGCAAGGGCATCACGGAGCCGCTGGTCTGGGGACCGACGCGCAACCCCTGGGACCTCGCGCGTTCACCGGGTGGATCGAGCGGCGGCGCGGCCGCTGCGGTGGCCGCGGGCATCGTGCCGGTCGCGGGTGCGAGCGACGGGGGCGGCTCGATCCGCATCCCCGCAGGCGCGACCGGCCTGTTCGGCTTCAAGCCGGGACGCGGACGCACGCCCACTGGCCCGGGCGTGGGTGAGGCCATCCACGGTGCGGCGGTGAATCACGTATTGTCGCGCAGCGTGCGTGACAGCGCGCTGTTTCTCGACGTCACGCACGGGCCCGAGCTCGGTGCGCCGTTCATCATCGCGCCGCCGCCGCGTCCGTACGCGAGTGAGGTGGAGCGCGAACCTGGCGCGCTGCGGATCGCGTTCAGCGCGCGCTCGCCGCTCGGCACACCGGTGGACCCAGCGGTGAGCGCGGCGGTGGAGGTGAGCGCGCGGCTCCTGGAAGGGCTCGGTCATCACGTGGAGGAGGCCGAGCCAGAGATCGATGGGCTCGAGCTGGCGCGCGATTTTCTCGCGATCTGGTACGCGCAGTTGTCCGTGTTGATGCGCGGTGCGCGCGAGCGCTGGGGCGCACGCGCGAGCGATTTCGAGCTGGATTCGCTCGCTATGGAGGCCGCCGCGCGCGGCAAGAGCGCGCTCGACTACGCGAGCGCCTACGTGCACTGGCTGGAGCACGGTTTCAAGCTCGCGCAGTTCCTGCAGCGCTACGACGTGTACATGACGCCGACCCTGGCCCAGCCTGCGCCGCGCATCGGCGAGATCGCGACGCCGCCGTGGGCGGCAGCGGCGCTCAAGGCGCTGATGCCACTCGGCATGGGCCGCGCGATCTCGCTGACGCCGGGGACGGTCGAGCGCGTGGCGCTCGACAACCTGCAGATGGCTCCGTTTACGCAGCTCGCGAACGTGACCGGAGTGCCCGCGATGTCCGTGCCGCTGCACGTGTTCCCCGGGGGGATGCCGCTCGGCATTCACTTCCTGGCGGGGCACGGGGAGGAGGGACGGTTGTTCGCGCTCGCGGGGCAACTGGAGCGCGCGACGCCGTGGGATGCGAGGCGGCCGCAGCTGGAGTGACCGATCTCTGAGTGTCCCTCATTGGGTACTTTGGCCCGGGGTGTCAAAGATGGCCCCAAGTGGAAAATATTTGGCATCGACGGCGCTTATGTATGCGCAGTGACGAATGTCAGGTTTCTGGCGCCGCGCCTCGGATGGGCTGCGCAGCTGTATGGCGCGCTTCCGTGTTGCGCCCGCAATAGGGAAACCATGCGTCGCATTCAACCACTCACGTTGTGTCTTGTGGGATGTGTCTCGGCCTGGAGCTGCGGGAGCAGCGCCAACACGCAAACTGAACAGAGCGCCAACACGGCGGGCGGACCGACGGCCGCCGTCAGCGGCAACACCGCGCCGCCCGCTGGAGGCGCAGGCACGCCTGCTGCCAGCTCGACCGCCGGGCAGAGCGCCGCGGTCACGCCTGCCGCTGCGAGCGGCGGCGCGGGTGCCACGGCCACGGGCACCGCTGCAGCTGGAAGCGGCGGGGCGAACAGCGCAGTCGCCGGTGCCTCCGGCGCCGCACCAGCGGCCGCAGGGGGCGGAGCAGGCAACGTGAGCCAGGCCGGAGCTGCCGCTGGTAGCGGCGCGGCCACTGGCGCGGCAGGTGCCGTCGCTTCGGGTGGTGGCGCGTTCGAACAGTGCGTGGCCGGGCTGAAGCCGGTCTGCAAATACGACGAGAAGGAGACGGGCTGCGCCGCTCTGACCACCACCAGCATCCCGCTCACCAACGGCATGACCTGGGGCAACCTCGAGATCAAAGGCGGACCGTACGGCGCGTTCGTCGAGTGGAACGAGGGCAAGGAGTTCGCGAACCCAATCTCTGCTGGCGAGAGCACCTGCGAGTTCCTGGCCGGTGCGTTCGGCGAGCCCGCGAGCGTGACCGCAGACGTGCTCGACCTGCGCGGCGGCGACCTCAGCCTGTACACCGTGTTCCGGCCTGCGTGCTGGAAGGAAGGTGAGAAGTACCCCGTGATCACCTGGGGTAACGGCACCTGCGGTCAGTCCGGCGGCTACGCCGCGCTGCTCGCGAGCGTCGCTTCGCACGGCTTCGTCGTGTTCGCTGCCAACTCGCGCTTCACGAACGGCGGGAACAAGGAGATGATCAAGGCTCTCGAGTTCGCCAAGGCGGAGAACGAGAACCCCATGAGCGTCTACTACCAGAAGCTCGACTTCGAGCGGGTCGGCGCCATGGGGCACTCACAGGGATCGTCCGCGACGGCCGTCGCCGCATCCGATGAGCGCATCAAGACAGTCATCCTGTGGAACGGTGGCTTGACCGCCAACAAGCCGTTCCTCGCGGTCTCCGGTGAACGAGACATCGCCAACTACACGCCGCAGCAGATGGACACCGCGGTCCAGGGCGCGAGCCAGCCGGGCGCGTGGCTCTTCTACCACAAGGTCCTGGAGACCGGCGGCAACGTCACTGGCCACCTCACCTTGATGGAGCAGCCCGAGCGCGTGGTGGACCCCACGGTCGCGTGGTTCAAGTACATGCTGAACGGTGACGCAGAGGCCAAGAAGATGTTCGTCGGCGCGGACTGCGGCCTGTGCAACAAGAAGGAAGACTTCGAGTTCGGCTCGCACAACTTGCCCTGAGCGCACGCAAAGTTTCGCATCGGCCAATCGACCATTGGAGCGCGGTCGGAGGGAACCATCCCCTCCGGCCGCGCTCAGCCTTTTTCTGCGCGTCGGCTTGCCCCTCAAGGAGTCACGGTGATCACGACGCGACGCTTCGAGGACTCCGGCAGCTTGCCACCTTCGAGCTCCGCGCTTGCTGTCGCCGCTGCTTGCCAGCTCACGTTCAGGCTGTCTTCGGGGACACCGAGGCGACGCAGGGCCTCCGCGACCATCTCGGCGCGGCGGCGCGCGAGGCGCGCGGGCTCCCGCAGCGTCCAGTTGCCGCGCGCGCTCGGCACGCTCCACGGCTCGGTCGCGGCGAAGCCTTCGATGCTCACGCGCTTCGCGCCACTCGCCTTTGCGTACAGCACGATCTTCTCGATGATCACCTCGGCGTACTGGTAGATCAGAAAGTCCCGACCGTGCTCGAAGTAGATCGTGAAGACGCGCGTGTCGTACGGCGGCGGAGGCAACGTGCGCGGCTCGTGCGCCGGCTTCAGCAGCTCCGGCGGTGACTTGGACGGCCGCCCCGGATGAGCTTCCGCTGGGATGATCGTGCGCGCGCAGCTCTCGGGCAGCACCGCGATGCGTACGGGCGTCAGCACCGCACCGCCGCACGGCGTGGACGGCTCCGTCGCCGCATCGGTCGTCACGCCTTCCACCGCGACCATCCGCCCCACCTGCGGCTTCACCGGGCCGAACGTGATGTCGAAGCGCGAGCCGTTCGGATCGTCCGCGAGCCAGCAACCGGATTTTCGGCCGGCGTCGGTGTCGCGGTAGATGGGGCAAGCGACGAAGCTCACGGTTTGCCCGGGCGGCGGGGCGGCAGGCGCGGGGGCCTGCGCGGCCGCCGTGCCGCTGCAGAGCAGCGCGAAGCAAAGCGCGTGCATACGCATCACAGCACCTCCAACAGGTGTTGCAGATCCATCTTCTCTTGATCCGTGAGCTCGAGCGTGTAGCGCTCGTCGTAATACGTGACCACGTCGGCGAGCGTCTTCGCGGAGCCATTCACGAAGTACGGCGCGCGCCCCGATAGACCGCGCATGTTCTGGGCGGTGATCTTGCCGATGTCGATGCACTTCCCCGTGGTCAGCGCGTAGCCCGGATCGTGCGTGTACACGACGCGCCCGAGGTGCGGATGCGGCTCGGCATCGAGGTGGCAGGTCAGCCGAAACAGCGGCAAGTCGGGCTGCTCGTTCGCGTGCGGCAGGTTGGTCGTGCCGAGATCGACCTGACCGGGTGCCACGTCCATGCCGGAGTGCAGCATGTTGTGACAGAACGCGCAGCTGTTGCGCACGGGGTTCCCGAAGCCGGTGTCGGTGATGCCCGCGCTGTCGCTGACCAGAAACCAGCGCGTCGCGAACAGCTTCGCTCCGCGCGCCACGGACTCGCGGAACTCGCGCGTGGGGTCCATGCCGCTCGTTGCGGCAGGCAAGTTGGCCCAGGGCGTGAACTCACCCCAGATCGGATTCATGGCGGCCGATTGCAGCCGCGCCGCCGGCGCCTGAGCGAGCGCCTCCGGGCCACCGAGCGCGCCGTCGCTCGTCAGATCTCCGGCGCGCGGGTCGGAGCTCTGGGCCGTGAACAGCTGCGTCTCGAACGCGATGATCGCGTCGAGCTGCGCCGCGCTCGGCTCCGCGTGCAGCTCGATGTGCGCGAGCAGTGCGTCTCGCGCCTGCCCGCGCAAAGTGCGCTCGCGCACGTCCGACAGCAAGTTGCCGCTCGTAGGCTCGCCGGTCTCGCGATCCAGCACGAGCGGAAGGCCGTTCTTGGGATCGAACGAGAAGCCGATGCCGGTGACATACTTCAGGTTCGCCGCCGGGCGCGGCCGCCGGTACACGGACACCATGGGGCGCGCGCTGTACAAGCCGTGGCGCCGATCGAGGTTGCAGCCCGTGGGATCGCGCACGACTTCGAGCGTGAACTCCGGCTCTATTGGCTCACCGTCTGCAGCCAACGGCGGCCAGGGCCGCGGGATGCGGAAGAGCCCCTTCTCGAGCACCAAGCTGTGCGAGCTGGCGCGCGACTGCGGCAGGCTCGGACAGTTCGAGCCGTCGATGGCTGCGAACAGCGGATCGTCCGCGCCGGACTCCTCCCAGATCTGCGCCGCCGTGCGCGCCGACAGGCTCATGCCGTCCGCCGGTTGATGGCACGTGATGCAAGCGCGACCGTTTGCGCCGAGCGGCGTGAAGAACGGGTGACCGTCGGTCGGCGTCGGGCCCGCGACGTTCAACGTGGTGATCGTGCCGGTGCCGGCGGGGTAGCTCAGGCTGCGTGGAAACGGCTCCGCTCCGCCCGCGCGCCAGATGCGCTTCGACTCGTGCGCCGGAGCCGCGCCGCCATCAGCGTCGACGAGGGCGTTCGCGTACGTCGTCGCGGGTCGCTCGGTGGCTGCAGGGTCGTCACAGCTGGTGACAACCAGCGTAAGGCACAGCGCCACGCGTCGCAGCACAGAGGGCATCATGGTCTCCACGAGGTCGCAGTGGGCGAGCTGATGCTGCGCGCTCGCGAGAGCAGGTCACGGCGTGATGGCTACGCTGGACGCTGCCACTGCGTCAAGACAGCTCCGCACCTTGCGCGCGTAAGTGCGCCGAGCTGTTGGCTACGAACGCTCCGGAGTAGGATCGCGTAGCATCAGGTCACATTTGAGTCATGCCCCGCGAGTCGGAAGGGTGAGCGTGGCGGCTCCGGGCTCGCACGCATTCAGCAGCGTCGGATCGCGCGAGCTGACAGCCCTGGGCTCGTAACGCTACGAAGCCCGACGTTCATCTCGGAGCGCATTGGCCGCCGCCGCCAGCTGCGGGGACATGCGCGCGCGCGCTTGCTGCTCGGAGCGGCTGGGCCTCGAGACCGCGGCCGCTCCGGACCGGACGTTCGGTCCGATCCTGGCCGGCGCGGCCAACGTGGCAGTGGCGCTCGGCGACCGGCTCGGGATCTGCGACGGCGGGTAGCAGCGCGACGTGCTGTACACGTTCTGAGTACGCTGACCCGGCCCGGGTGCCGCCGCCCACTAGCCGCTGTTGGCGGCAGCGTGTGCGTTGACTCCGGATTTGGTATGCTGAGCACCGGACTTCGATAAACGTATCGTCACGCGCCCCGGGGGTGGGATTGCGCTCTGCCACAGCCAAGGGACCGCTCGAGCTCGAACTTCCTCCAGACGCGTTGCTCGCGGGTCGCTATCGCATCCTGGCGCCGCTCGGCAAGGGCGGCTCGGCGCAGCTGTACCGCGTGCTGGACGTGGCGCGCGGCGAGACGCTGGCGCTCAAGCTCATGCCGCGCGAGACGCACGAGAAGCTGCGCGAGCTGTTCGAGCTCGAGTACCAGACCCTCGCGAGCCTGACGCACCCGCGCACGGTGCAGGTCTATGAGCTCGGCAGCGATGTGCGCGGGGACTTCTACACCATGGAGCTGCTGCCGGGCGAGGACCTGAGCGAGCACGCTCCGGTGCCCTGGCGCGACGTCTGCGACTACCTGCGCGATGCGAGCGAGGCGCTGGGACTTCTGCACGCTCGCAAGCTGATCCACCGCGACGTGAGCCCGAAGAACCTGTGGCGCTGCCCGGACGGTCGTGTGAAGCTGATCGACTTCGGCGCGCTCGCGCCGTTCGGGCGCACCTCACACGTGATCGGCACGCCTCCGTTCGTGCCGCCCGAGGCGCTGGAGCTGCGCGGCCTGGACCAGCACGCCGATTTGTACGCGCTCGGCGCCGTCGCGTACTTCCTGCTGACCGGCCGGCACGCATACCCCGCGCGCACGATGCAGGATCTGAGCGAGCTGTGGGCGCGCCCGCTTCTGCCGCCGTCCGCGTGCACGGCGGAGCTCGAGCCCATCCCGCCCGAGCTCGACGCGCTCGTGCTCGCGCTGCTCTCGCTTCATGAAGGCGCGCGGCCCGCGGACACCGCCGAGGTGATCGATCGGCTCGACGCGCTCCGCGGTGCGTCGCGGGGCAGCGACGTAGACAGCGCGGAGGCGCGGCTGCGCAACGCGGCGTTCGTCGGGCGCGCGCGCGAGCTGCGGCAGCTGTCGCGCATGTTGCTCCTGGCCGAGCGTGGCCGCGGTCAGCTCTGCACGATCGAGTGCGAGCCCGGCATGGGACGCTCGCGCATGTTGGCCGAGCTCGGGCTGTCTGCGCGCATGGCGCGCGCCACCGTGCTGCACGTCACGGCCGCTGCGGACGGAGCGCCGTACAGCTGCGCGAGCGAGCTGTGTCTCGCGCTCTTCGATGCGCTGCCCGAGCTCGCGCACGCGGCTGCGGCGCCCCATGCCGCGCTGCTCGCACACCTCTCGCCCGCGATGCAGCGGCGGCTCGGAGTGAGCGCTGCCCCTGCGCCAGAGATCCCGGGCGAGCTGCGGATCCGGATCAACGACGCCGTGAGCGAGCTGTTCGCGAGCGTCGCGCGCCAGCGCCTTCTATGCGTGATGGTAGATGGGCTCGAGCACGCGGACGACGGCTCGGCCGCATGTCTGCTCGCGCTGGGCAGCGCACCCGAGCCGCTGCAGCTGCTCCTGGTCGCGAGCTTGCCGGGCGAGGCCACGCTCGCTCCGGGCCTCACCGTGCGTGCGTTTCGTCAGGCCGCGCGGCGCGTGCCGCTCGGACCCCTGACCGACCTCCAGCTGTCGGAGCTGCTCGGCTCGGTGTTCGGCGCGGCGGAACACCTGCCGCGGCTCGCGAACCGCTTGTTTCGCGCCACGCGCGGCAATCCCGGGCACGCGCTCGCGCTGTGCCGCGAGCTGATCCACGCAGGAGAGATCAGCAGCGTGAACGGCAGCTGGGTGCTGCCGCGCGAGCTCCCGGACGAGCTGCTCACGCGTTCGCGTGAGCAGCTGATGGCTGCAATGCAAGCCCGGCTCTCCGCGCCGGCCCGCGAGCTCATGCGGCTTCTGAGCCTGCACGCTGGCGCGCTATCGCCCGGCGTGTGTCGGCTGCTTGCCGCTGTGGGCGGCGACAACCTCCTGCCGCACCTGGGCGAGCTGCTGGGGGAGGGCGTGCTGATCCCGGCCGGTGCGAACGTGCAGTTCGCGTACGACTCGTTCCGTAGGGCGTGCGCTGCGGCGCTGAGCCCGGAGCTGACGAAGCGGGCGCGGCGCGCGCTGGCCGAGCACTTGCTGGGCGCGGTCGACGCGGGGGTGCTGGATCGCTTGCAGGCCGGCGTGCACCTCTTGGCGGCGGACGACGCGCGCGGTCTCGGGATCGTGCTGTCTGCCGGCAGCTTGCTGATGGCTCACGAGATCGATCGGCTCGCGGCTGCGGCGCCCGCGCTCGAAGAGGCGCTCGGCTTGTGCGAGGAGCGCGCGTTATCCGCGTATCAGCGCGCGAGCCTGCTCGCGGCGCTGGTGATGGCCGGCTATCTGGGGGATCGCCGCTACGTGGATCGCTACGCGAATCCTGCCGTGCACACCCTGCAGGAGCTGTGCGGCATGCCGCTCGCGCGGCGCTTGCGGCCGTATCTCGGCGGCCTGCTCGCGCTGCTCGCGGCGCTCGGCGTGTCCGCGCTGCGCTATCTGCGCGATGGCCGGCGCGCCGCGATCCCCAACTTCACCGGCCTTCTGCAGCTCCTGTTCACGAGCGTCGCGACCGTCGCGGGTACGAAGAGCATCTGCTTCGATCCCGATGCCGCGCAGGCGTACGCAGACGTGCTCGAGCCATTCTCGAAGCTCGGCATGCACCACATCGGCGGCTTCATGTCGGAGTACTGCCAGGTCATCGCCGCCACGACGCGCGACGGGATGAGCGAGCCCGCGCGCCGCTGGCGCAGCTTGCTCGCGTTGCTCGACGATCCCCGCCGCTACAGTAGGCTCATGACGCCGCCGCTGCGAAGCCTCGCCCGCGGCGGCGCGCTGTTTGGGCTGGCCTCGCTCGAGGTGTATCGCGACACGTCGGAGGCGCTGCGCCTGGCCGAGCGGCTGGAGCAGAGTGGCCTGTCGCTCGACCGCGTCTTCGCAGATCAGACGCACACGGTGTTCCACGGGCAACGCGGCGACATGCTGCTGCACAAGCGTTATCTCGGGCATGCGGAGCTGCATGCCATCGGCCGCGGCACCACCTGGCAGGTGGAGACCTGGAGCCCGGGGCCGATGACCTCGCTCGCGCTGCTCACGCACGACGCGCTGCTCGCGAAGCACGCGAGCGAGCAGATGCGGCGCCTGAGCGAGAGCCTGCCCTCGCTCGTGCCGCACGCGCGGCACATGCGCGGCGTGTACCTGATGTTGCGCGGGCGCCACGTGCAAGCGCTGCCCTGGCTCGAGAGCGTGCTCGCCGAGCCGCCGGCCGCGCGAGCGGCCTGGACCCATTCTCACGGCGTGCTCGCGCGCACGTACAACAAGCTGGGCGATCACGCGCGCGCGCACGCGGCCTGCCAGCGTGTGCTCGAGCATGCTGCCCCGGAGGACTTCGACTTCTGCTACCTCAACATGATCGTGCAGACCGAGCGCGCGATCGCGTGCGCCGGGCTCGGACAACCAGCCGAAGCGGCCGCGCAGCTGCGCGCGCTGCACGCGTTGCACGACGCGAACGGCAGCCCGCTCCTCATGGGCGCGCTGCACGAGGCCGAGCTCGAGATCGCGCTCCTCGCGGGTGATGTCGCGGGCGCGCGCGGTCAGCTCCAGGCGATGGAGCGCGCGTACCAGACCACGCTCGCGCCCTCGCTCTCGCAGCACTGCCGCAGCCTCGGCGCGCGGCTCGCGGGGCTCGCGGGCGACAGCGCTGCCTCAGACGACGCGCGCGCCTGGTCCACGACGAGCAGCCAGCCGACCTCGGCCGGCGACTGGTCGAGTGAGCTCAAGGCCAGCGTGCACTCGTCGCTCGCGGACCAGGCGCAACGCGCGCTGCAGATCCTCGCGCGCAAGGTCCAGGCCGATCGCGGGGTGCTGTACCTGACGGGCGCCGATGGAGCGCCGCGGCTGGCTGCAACGCTCGCGCTCGCGCAGCCGAGCGCAGAGCTCGAGCTCTGGGCGCGCCAGCGCCTGCTGCGTGAGCTCGACGGCGACGAGCGCACGCAGCGCGCGGACGCGCCGGCGGATCAGCGCGCGCCCGCCGTGCTGCACGAGGGCGGCGTGAGCTATCGCAGCTACGTGCTGTGCGTGCGCGATCCCGAGTCGCCCGTGGTCGGCATGGCCGCGCTCGGGCGTGAGCAAGATGCACCTGCGGCATGTCCCAATGATCTGCTGCGAGGGGTGGCTCAACATCTGCGCGAAGCCTCGAGCCTGGAAGCCGTGGATAGCGTGGTGCACTAACGGTCTGGGCTGTGCAAGGCAATACGCGCTGCACGGGCGCCCGTGGGTTTAGTAAATGGTTGGCGTAGCGAACGAATCCGCGGGCGGGGCGTTCGCATCGCGTGTAGGATGGCTCACCAGCCATGCACAACACGCTCGATCATCAACGAGTCGTAGACACACACGCGCGCGCTGCGCGCGGTCGCACGTCGCTCGCGCTCGCGACGGGTTTCAGCTTGCTCGCGTGGGGTTGTGGCAGCTCGGAGGGCAGTGGCCAGCCCGCGCTGAGCGGTCAAGCGGGCGGCAGCGGAGCTGCGCCGGCGAGCAATACGCCGCTCGCAGGCAGCTCAGGTGCGGCGAGCGGCGGACAGCCGGCCCTACCTGCCGCTGTCGGCGGCGCCGGCCGGCCGAGCGCTGCCGCCGCTGGGAGCTCTGCCGCTGCGGGCGGCGCGAGCACGGCGGGCAGCGGCTCGCAAACCCCGGCGAGCGCCGGGTCGCGCGCGGGCGCGAGTGGTGCGAGCACGGCGGGCGGCGGCTCGCAGACGCCGGCGGGCGGGGCGGGCGCAGAAGCTGCCGCTGGTAGCGGCGGCGCGGGTGCGGCCACGCCGCCGGAGGCGGGCACGAGCGCAGCTGCCCCGCTCGATCCCAAGCAGACCTTGATCCCGCACAAGTCGTGGGACTGCGGCATGCCGGAAGGCATCCCCGGCATCACGGGCCAGCTGGTGTTCGACGCCGAGATGAAGGTCGGCGAAATTCACGACATCGGCGAGACGCAATATGGCCGCCGCCACCAGATCGACATCACGGGCGGCACGGTGAAAGGCAGCAAGATCGAGGCGGAGATCCTGACGCGCGGCCTGGACTATCAGCTGGTGTTGTCGAACGGCGCGGTCGAGGTCGAGCAGATCAACATCTTCCGCGCGGGCAGCTCGCTGATTTACGTGCGCACCTGCGGCACGGCTGCAGCCGCTGGCGGCGACGTACGCATCACCATGGACTTCGAAGCGCCGAACAACAGCCCGTACGCATTCCTCAACACCGGTAAGTTCGTGGGCACCCGCGAGCTCGACCTCGCGGCCAAGACGCTGAAGATCCATGTCTACGAGGCGGGCGCGCCGGACCCGGCCAACGCCGTGACCGTGGTCGAGCCTGACGGTGTTCCGGACCAGACCTGGGCATGCAAGGTCGACAAGGGCACGAAGGGCGCGACGGTGTACACGGAGTCCGTGGGCATCGGCAGCTCGCTGTCGGTGGGCGCGAGCAAGCGCGGCACCCGCAACATCATCCCCATCACGGGCGGCACGACCACCGGTCGCATCAAGGGCACGGTGCTCGAGGGCGGCGCGGATTTCCAGATCATCGCGAATGGCACGTTCCAGGAGATCGACGCGCGCTACTCGCTGAAGACCGAGGACGGTGAGGTCATCATCGTGCGCAACTGCGGCCCTCTCGGCGGTCTCGTGCCGGTGTTCGAAGCGAAGAAAGACGGCAAGTACGCGTGGGCCAACGCGAACAACTTCTTGAGCTCCGATCCGGGGCTCGGCATCGGTGCGGTGAACCTCACGATCTACGAAAAGCGTTGAGTGAGTGCTCGCGCTCGGTGTGCTGGCATCGCAGATCCGCGCGTACTCCTGACATCGCCGCTGGATTCGCGCCGGTTCGGCGACTATTCTCCGCGTACATGCGAACTATCGAGACGCCTCCGGCTGCGACGCCCGGGTCGGCTCCCGCGACCAAGCGCAAGCTGCAGCCGGGCGTTCTTCCAGGGCTTTTGGGCTTTCAAATCCGCCGAGCTCAGCTCGCGATCTTTGCTGATTTCATGCGCCGGGCGCCGGTGAAAGGCCTGACTCCAGGCCAGCTCGCGATCCTGGTGTTCATCGATCAGAACCCCGAGCTCACGCAGCAGCGGCTGTGCGACGGCATCGGCGTCGAGAAATCGACGTTGGTCGTGCGCCTGCACCGCCTCGCCGAGCGCGGCTTGATCCGCAGGGTGCGCTCGCCTCGCGACCGGCGTGAGAACATCCTGGAGCTCACTGCGCAGGGCAGGGCCAAGTTGCGGTCGATGTTGAGCTTCGTGGCGACTCACGAAGAGCGCGTCCAGGCTCAGCTGTCAGCCTCCGAGCGTAAGCAGCTATTTGCGCTGTTAGCGAAGATTCGCTGAGCGTTAGATCCGCCCGACGACTGCAGAAAACGAAGACGGCGCCCGTGCTCGCGTGGAGCAGGACGCCGTGCCGAGAATTCACCGGCTGGGCCAGCCAGGCTCGTGCGGGCCTTACCAGTTCTTGACCTGCGACTTGTACATGCCCATGCGGAACTGACCCGTCGGCTCCAAGAATTCCTTCTTCCACTGGTCTTCTTGGTCGGCCAGGTGCCAGAGCAGCCAGGCGATGATGGCCGGCCAGCCCTTGCGGCCGGAGGTCAGGTGGTCCGAGCCCTGGATGTTCGTGTAGAAGGTCGGGACCTTCGTGACCATGAAGTCCGTTTCGCACTGCGGAAACGCCACGTCGCCGTTCCGGTCCGGGCCACACAGGAACATCGTGTCGTTCTTCAGGTTGTTCGGGCCCATCATGTCGAACGAGCCACCCGAGATGTGAATCGTCGTGGTGACGCGCTCATCCGGCATGAAATCGAAGGTGGTGACGGAACCCATGGAGTGGCCCGCCGCGGCGACCTTCGTCGTGTCCAGCTTCTGGTAGAGCGGGCTGCTCATGTCGTCGTTCTGCTTGATCAGCCAGTCGAGGCCCGACTTCATCGCCGCGCCGTCGCCCGTGGAGCGCGGGATGACGTAGATCACGAAGCCGTACGAGCCGTAGCGGTCCCAGTGCATGCCGTCGGTCTCATAGGTCATCGGGTTCGTGCCGCCGCCTGGCCCGAAGATGAAGAGCGGGTGCTTGATGCCGTCCTTGCCGATCTCCTTCGGGTAGATCATCCAGCCGCCGGGTTGCGTCATCTTGACCTTCACGACCTCCTTGAAGGGTCCGGGGCCGTCGGTGGTGGTCACGCGCGGCAGCTTGCCGGCTGCGCCCGCAGGGGGCGGGGTCGTTGCGCCGCTGCCAGCTGCGGGGGCGGTGCTGCCGGCCGCGCTCGCGACTGCGCCTGCGGCCGCTGCAGTGCCGCTGCCGGCGGCGCCGCTGCCAGCGGCAGTACCTGCGCTGGCGGTCGGAGTGGCCGGCGTGCTGGGCGTGGTCGGCGTCGTGCTCGCTGGTGGCCGCGCGGCCGTGCTGCCTGCGGTGCCCGTGCTGGCTGGCGTCGCGGGGGTGTCGCCCGCTGGACGGCCCGCTGCGGCCGAGCTGCCGCCCGTGGCCTGTGGAGTGGCGCTGGTGCTCGGCGTTGCCGCGGCCGGGTTGCTCGAGGAGCTCGGATCGGTCGGGGCGTCCGAGCATCCGATGGCCAGCGCCGTCAGAGCAGCGGCCAAGGTGCGTTGCGATTGAATCGTTCTCACGTGAGTTCCTCCACCGAGCAACGCGTGCCCGCAGATCGCCATGAGCGTCTGCGCCGCGGACCGGTGCTGCTGTGCTACACGCGAGCTGCGGTACAAATCCTTACTGGAGTGTTACGTCGCGGGCGGCGCGAGCGAGCTAGCGCAGCGAAATCGCTGTCTCCAGAAGGGGACTTGGTTGGGAGCACCAACCAAGCCCTCAGTTCTCCGTGGACTTCATCTCTTCGGTCATCTTGAGGACCGCCGCCGCGTCCCACGCGTCCGCGTGTTGGCCGGGCGCCATGTAGTACGAGTGCACCCAACCTTTTTGACAGTTGGGCCACTCCCAGTAGCTCACGTTGCCCACCATGGTGGGCCCCGTTTTCATGCCGCAGCCGTGGCGCATGGCGTGGGGCGCGATGTTCGAGCGATCGGCGAACATCTCGCGCTGCTCGGGCGTGAGCATCATGTTCATGCCCTTCTCGAGCTCCTGCTGTCCGACGACGCAGGACAGCCGATCCGAGCACGCCGGACAGCCACCGCCCACGATGAGCTGGATGCCGCGCAGGCGATCCTTCAGCTTCTCGTCGCATGCAAAGCGCGACAGATACGCGGCGCCCCACGACCCGCCCTGCGCCCACATGCTGCGGATGCTGAACTTGGTGCCGAACGTCGCGTACACCCAGTCGATCACTTCGTAGAGGTGCGGCAGGTCGACGCCGTTGTCGCCGTTGCCCCACTGCGTGCCGGTCGCCTTCGGCAGCGCCATGATCACGTTGTGCGAGTCGATCAGCTTGTGGATCGCGAACGCATTCATCGTGAACGACACCTTCTGCGCTTCTTGCAGCGTGCCGTGCAGGAACAGGAAGAACGTCACTGCCGCGCCCTCGTTCGCGCAGGGATACGCCACGACGACGTCGCGGTTGCTGATCTTGACCGTCTGCGGCGCAGCGCCGAAGCCGCCCGCGAGCGGCCCACACTTCAGGCCGGGAACGTCGACCTTGGGCTTGCTCGGATCACCGTCGACGGGCCCCATGTGCGGGCTCATCATCGGCGCTGCGACGGGCATCATTGCAGCTGGTGGCGGCAGCGCCGGCGGCGCGCCCGCTCCCGGTGCAGGCGGCGCGCTGCCGGGCTGCGCGGCAGGAGTGCTCGCGGGCGTCCCCGCGTTTGCGCTGCCGCTCGGCGGCGTCATGCCCTGGATCGGCACCAGGATCGTGGGAGCATTGCCGGGCGTTCCCGGTGGCAGCGCGCTCGCTGGGCCGCTCGGCGACCCCGCGGCTTGTGGGCTGGTCGTGGCGGCCTCCGGCTTCTGTTCGGAGTCGCCGCCGCAACTTGCTGCGACGAGCAAGCAGAGCGCCCCGAGCGCTCGCCTCACCGGCTGCGACGAGCCGCGGCGCGACCGGTTGCCATATGGGG
>Ga0190269_10000108_pt1 | contig 39408 bp, 39 predicted proteins | sample Popmic249IS_FD_133749 | JGI IMG/M metagenome (GOLD analysis project Ga0190269, IMG submission 133749) | Populus adjacent soil microbial communities from riparian zone of Blue River, Arizona, USA - 249 IS | ecosystem: Environmental > Terrestrial > Soil > Riparian zone | place: USA: Arizona... | reverse complement strand
GCAGCGGCTCGATGTTGTGCGGCGCAGGCTCGCTGCGCTGCGCGCGCTCGGGTGCGCCCGCTGCAGCCAGCAGCTTCGGTGAGAGCTCGGGGGCGACCACTAGCCGCTGAACGACGTTGCGAAGCTCGCGCACATTGCCTGGCCAGCGGTGATCTTCGAACATGGCCCACACGTCCTCGGAGATCGAGGAGCGCGTGAGCGTCGGCGCGTCGAGGGCGAGAAAGTGCTCGACGAGCATGGGCAAGTCGCCGAGTCGCTCGCGCAGCGGCGGCATGACCACGCGGGCGCCCGCGATGCGGTAGTACAAGTCCTGGCGGAAGTTCTCTGCCCGCACCTCGGCGGCGAGGTTGCGGTTGGTCGCGGCGATCACGCGCACATCGATCGGCACCACGCGCTGGCTGCCGAGGCGCTTGATCTGCCGCTTTTCGAGCGCGCGCAGCAGCTTCGGTTGTAAGTCCTTGGGCAGCTCCCCGATCTCGTCCAAGAACAGCGTGCCGCCATTGGCTTCCTCGAACACGCCCGCGCGAGCTTGCACTGCACCTGTGAATGCTCCGCGCTCATGCCCGAACAGCTCGCTCTCGATCAGGGTCGGCGCGACCGCGCTGCAGTCGAAGACGACGTACGCGCCGCTCGCGCGCGGGCTGCGTTTGTGCAGCGACTCGGCAGCGACGTCTTTTCCGGTGCCGGTTTCGCCTTCGATCAGGATGCTCAAGTTTGTGCACGCGAGGCGCTCGAGCTCGGCGAACAGCTCGCGCATCTTGCGCGACGCGCCGAGCAGATCGCCGAAGCGATAGGCTGTGACGAGGTCGCGATCTTCGGTTTGCGCGAGCGGGGTGATGCTGAGCGTGGTCTCGCCCAATCGCAGATCCACGGCGCTTGTGCACTCGACCGCTTGGATCCGCAGGTTTCCGCAGTGCACACCGTTGGTCGAGCCTGTGTCGCGCACGCGAAAGCCGGACTCGGTCAGCTCGATCTCGCAGTGCCGGCGCGAGACGGTGTCGTCGGTCAGCACCAAGTCGCTGTCATGGGCGGTGCCGATGCACAGCGTGCGGCCTGCGGCTTCGATCGAGCGGCCCGTGTCGGGGCCACGCGTCACTTGGATTCGCGTGCGCGTGTAGCGCGTCGTTTCGAGCGCTGGACCTGTCCGCGTGTGAGGCGCTCGCGTGAGCATGGGCGACGTCACAGAGCTTGCCCCAGCGCGCCTCGGAAGTATACCGCTCACTTTTTCCGCCTCGCTGCGAGGATGCGCGCTGCTTCTTCGAATACCGCACCGTCAGGGTGCTCGCTCGCGAGCTGCCGGTAGGCCTGCTCTGCGCTCGTGAAGTCACCGGCGATCACGAGCTCGATCGCCTGCCGTTGCGATGACACATTCGCCAACTTGCCCTCTCGCCGCCGAGAGGCAACCGGCTCCCGCGCAGCAAAGCCAAGCGACGCGTCCGCTCTCTGACCAGCGGGTTTGGTTGCAGCTGCGGCTCGCGCGCGCGGATCCGCGTTGTGGTCTGTGGGAGCGCCGCGCGCCTCCGCCGGTGCGTTCTCATGCTCACGCGCTGAACCGATGCGAGCGGCCGCGGGCGGCTCACCTCGCACGAGCGCATCCGCACGTGCCCTCTCATGCTCCAGCGTCGTAGAGCCGTGCGCCGCTGGCACTGCAGCGCTCGGCTGCAGGGAGCGCGCGCTCACCCCCTGGCGGAGCGGCAGCTTCCACAGCGCGATCGCGAGCACAGTAAGCGTGGCGAGCGCGACGTGACCCGCGATGCGCTTCATCATGCGAAAGCGAGGCGGCGGAGCTGCCGCGGAGGGCTGCGGGAGCTTGGACAGCAGGAGGAGCTCGATCGGCATGACGCGCGTGCTGGCGAGCGGTCCAGGGGCGTTTGCGTTCGCGGACCAGCGCGTTGTGAGCGAGCTCGGGGCGGGAGGCGGCTGCGACCCGCGCGCCCGACGCGGTGGGGGCGGCGGTGGTGGGCCCGAGCTTGCCTTGCGCGCAGGCGCTGGACCCAGCGCGCTCGCCTCGGTCACAGGCCCAGTCGGCATCGAGCGCGGCTGCGCCGACGCGCTGCGATGAGACGGGAGCGTGTTATCGGCGCGTTCCGGGGCGACAGTCCGCACTCGATCGTCGGTTGTGACTTGTGCCGCAGCACGAGACCGCTCGTGACCTCCGGAGGTGCTTCGGCTCCGCGCCGCCGAAGCGCCGCCATCAGCAGCACTCGTCCGCCGCGTGCGTGCGTCGCTCGCCACGGGCGCAGACAAGCCGAGCTTGTCTGCGTTCCAGATGCGCGTCTTCGTCGGATCCATCGCCTAGCGCTCCCTACTCCGCAGCGCCGCCGCCTCGAGCATGGCCGCTGGTAGCTGCTGCCCGTGCGCACGCAGCTGCGGCAGACACGCTGGCAAAAGGCCCGTAGGCGCTAGCGCAGAGGTCTCGAGCTCATCCCGGGTAAACAGCTCGCGCAGCTCATAGCGGCGATTGTCCACATCGTACCCCGCGAGCTCAGCGATCTGCGTGATCTTGCGGCTGCCATCGCTGAGCCGGTCCACCTGCACGATCGCAGCGATGCCCGAGCCGATCTGCATGCGAATCGCCGCCAGCGGCATATCGACGTCGCTCATCATGCACAGCGTTTCCAGGCGAATCAGCGCGTCGCGTGGCGTGCTCGCATGCAACGTGCCGAGACAGCCGCCGTGCCCACTCACCATCGCCTGCAGCAAGTCGAGCGCCTCTGGCCCGCGGATCTCACCCACGATGATCCGGTCCGGCCGCATGCGCAGCGACGCGCGAAACAGATCGCGGATGCTGATCGCCCCCGCACCGCGCTCATCGGCCTTGCGCGCTTGCATGTACAGCACATGCCCGTGCGCGATCGACAGCTCGCGCGTATCCTCCAGCACCAGCACACGCTCGTGCGGCGGCGCCGCAGCTGCGAGCACGTTGAGCAAGGAGGTCTTGCCACTGCCCGTTCCACCCGCGATCACCAGGTTGCGCTTGGCGCGCACCAATGCCGCCAACAGCTGCGCGGCGTCGGCACCCAGCGCACCGAGCTCGATCAGGCGGTCGAGTGTCATGGTCGAGCGGGAAAAACGCCGGATCGCCACGGCGGGCCCCTCGTCGACGATCGGCGACAGCACAGCTTCGACACGCGAGCCGTCCGGCAGCCGCGCTTCCAAGATAGGCTGGCTGGCATCGACGTAGGTGCCTGCGAACTGCGCCACATTCCGCAGCGCCGCGAGCACCGCGGCGCTCGATGAGAAACGCAGGTCCGTTCGCTCCAGCCGCCCTGCCCGCTCGACAAAGATCTGCTCCGGCCCGTTGATCAAGATCTCGCTCACGCGCGGATCATCGAGCAGCGGACGGATGGGCTCGAACAAGCTCGCGAGTGCATCCGCGTACATCTCGGTCGGGATCATGGCAGCTCCGTGAGCAGCGCCGCGCGCGCTTCGTCGGCGTTCTCACCGCGCGGATCGAGCGACAGGTACGCGCGGAAGTGCTCGTCCGCGCGACCTGGCTCACGCCCTCGCTCGCGCAGCAGCGAAGCCAGCGCGAAGTGCGCACGCGGCTCATTCGGTGCGCTCGCGATCACGCGCTCGTACTGCTCGAGCGCGCCTACTTCGAGCTCGGTCGCCTCGTACAGCCCCGCGAGCAGCATGCGCATGCCCGTATCGCGCGGATGCACGCGCAGGTACTCGCGCGCGGTGTCGATCGCCAGCCGATACTGATTGTCAGCCACGTACAAACTGAGGAGCCAAGGCAATACGCGCCGGGCTTCCGCGCCGGCACGCAGCGCCGACATCAAGTACTGCTGCGCGCGCAGCCTGTCGCCCAGCTGCTCTGCGGCGCGCGCGACCACTAGCAACTGCTCTGCCCCGAGCGGCCGCTCAGGCTCACGCGCCGGTGCGTTCACGTGCGCGCAGCTGCTGGCTGCAAGCGCGAGCGCAAAGCACGCCGCGAACCTAGCGCCCGCCGCTCGGCCGCGGACCCTAGGTCCTGGTCGCCGCGGTGCTGCGGCGCTTGTGATGGCTCGGCTCATCGTTTCACCTGATCCGCTCGCAGCTCGCACTCGCGGCGGACGCCCGCGAGCCACGCGCTGTACTCACCTTGTTTGTCAGACACGAGGTTCGCGAGCAGCTCGGCTTGATTGCGCGCGTCCGCGAACTGCTCACCGACGAGGAACCGTTCGAGCCGCACGTGACCGACGTGGATCGCGTCGGCAACTTGTTGCAGGAGCGCTTGTGCCGCATCGTTCGCTTGGCCTGCGGCTTCTTGATCGCCAGCGAGCTGAAAGCACGCTGCGGCTTGTGCGAACAGCGGCGCCGCGAGCGCAGCATCTCCAGGATAGAACGGCGCGCGCTCACGCTTGCTCTCGGCTTCGGCCAGTGTCTGCCGAGCCAGCGCGAGCGAACCGGATTGGCGTGCGACCGGGCAAGGCTGCGCTTCCAGTGCCGCTCTTGGCGGCGGCGCCACCTCGCTCGTCAGCGCGCCGACGGTCGCACCTTTGGGTTGCAGCGCGTGCCAAAGCCCGAGCGCCACCGCGATCAGCCCGAGCGCTTGAATCGTCGGGCTGGTCGCGCTCTTGCGCGTGCGCTGCGGCTTCTTCGCCGAGTCCTGGCGTTCGACACGCTGCACGCTCAGCGCCACCGCTCCGAGCTCGAGCACCGAGGCAGGCGACAGTCGACCCTCCAGGAACGGCGCACCGTTCAACAAACACACAGGCATCATCGCGCGAGCACGCGCGTACACCTCGTCGCCGCCAATAGCCTCAATCACCAGCTGCTCGACTGCGGCTTCGTCCGGCGCGAGCCGTAGATCGCAGTGCGCACCGCTGCCGATCAGCGCGCGGTCGTCCTGCACTTCCAGAACACTGACATGGTTTCCACGATGGAGCTCGATGCGCAGGGCTGCGTCGTTGAACATGCTGACCTCAGAAGCGTTTGGCGAGCGATAAGACCATGGGACTGACAATCAACATCAGCACCGCGATGAACAACATGGACAGCGGCAATGCCAAGCTTGTGCCAGCTTTCGCAGCGGTTTCTTCGGCTTCGACCGAGCGGCGCTGGCGCGATGCGGTGGCCTGCGCCGCGAGCACCGAGGCGAGCGGCGTGCCTTGCTCCTCGGACTGCACGACCGATGCGACCAAGTCGCGCACAGCTTCGCAGGGCGCGCGCTCCACGAGCTGCGCGAGCGCCTGGCGGCGCGTGCGCCCGAGCTTGAGCTCCTGCAGCAACAATCTCAGCTCTTCGATCAGCGGCTCGTCTGCCCGACCTGCGTGCTCGATCACCTGACGCACGGCGGCCGTGAAGTCGAGGCCTGCACCCAGGCCGAGCACCATCAAGTCTACGACACTCGGCAAGGTGCGCTGGATCGTCTGCACTCGCTTCTGTGCGTACGACGACAGCTGCCAGTATGGCGCGACCGCACCCACACACACGGCGATCGCGGCAAACAAGTACCCTCGCTGTGAGATCTGACAGTAAGCCACACCCCACAACAACGTAAACGCTCCTGACATCAGACTGAGTGACACAACATCCGCGGGGTGCAGCCCGAGCACATCGCCAGCTTGCGTGATCTGACGATTGAGTGTCTTCTGCAGCTCGGGCGAGACCAACCCCCCGATCCGTGTCGACAGCCAGCGCATCGCGGGCTCGATCTGCGCGAACGAGCCATTTTCACGAAGCGCCTGCGTACGCTTGTAGCCGCGCAAGCCGAGTCGCTCGGCCGGCATGCTCGGCGCGGACAGGAGCGCGTACACGAGCAGCGCGAGGCAGACAGCGACCGTGCCATACACGAGCAGCGCGAGACCGGAGAGCGAGGCGCTCATAGCTCCACCGCCATGATCCTGCGCGTCATGAGCACCGAGCCGACCCACATGCCGAGCGCGAGCACAGTGACGACCATGCCGCCGAGCGACTCGGTGAGCGGGCGGAAGTAGCCCGGGCTCGCGAGATCGAACGCGAAGATCAGCACGATCGGCGCTACCGCGAGCACATTGGCTTGCACGCGACCTTCTGCGGTCTTCGAGCGCAGCACGCCTTGCAGCCGCGCGATTTCGCGCAGCGTCTGGGCCGCGCCGTCGAGGATCGCCGGAACATTGCCGCCTGTCTGACGGCCGATCAAGAGGCCGGACATCGCGGCATCCAACTGAAAGCTGCGCACGCGTGCGCTGAGGTTGCCGAGCGCCTGCTCGAGCGTGCTGCCCACGCGCATCTCGCGCAGAACGAGCTCGATCTCGCGATCGAGCGGCGCAGGCGTGACCGGCTGGATCATCGCGAGCGCGCGCCCGGCGCTCGGGGAAGCGCGCAGCGCATTGGCGAGGGCAACCACGAAGCTGTCCAGCTTGCGCTCGATCTGCACGACGCGATCCTTGTGCATTCGATCGAGCACCGCGCGCGGCGCGAGCGCGATCACCGGCAAGAGCGCGAGCACGAGCAGCTTGCCGCTCAGCAGCGCGCCCGCGATCGCTGCACCGCTCGCGAAGAGTTGGACGAGCACGATGTGGAGTGCCGGGCGCTCGATGAACAACAAGCGCAGCCGGCGCTCGAGGTCTGACACATAGCGAAAATACGCACGGTGCAGCGCGCTGTCGCGCGCCAGCAACAGCGCCAGCAGGCTGCTCGCGAGACACAGCGCGACGCACAGCACGCCGAGGAGCTTGGTCAGCTGCAGGCTCATAGCAGCGGCTCTCCCTTCTTGATGAATCCCAGCCGCACGAGCTCGGGCAAGAAGCTCGGCAAATAGCCGGTCGGCTCGAAGGTGCCTCGCACGCGGCCATCCGGTGCGACCTCGCTGATGTTGTACTCGAACAGTGGCCGCAGGCGCAGGGTTCCGTCGGGCTCGATGCCGGCGGTCTCGGAGATCGCGGTGATCTTGCGCGAGCCGTCGACGAGCCGCGTCTGCTGCACGATCAAGTGCAGCGACTTGGCGATCTGCTCGCGGATCGCGCGCGGTGGCAGCGCGACACCGGCCATCAAGGTCAGCGTCTCTATGCGCATCAGCGCTTCTTCAGGAGAGTTCGCGTGCGTAGTGGTGAGGGAGCCGTCGTGGCCAGTGTTCATCGCCTGCAGCATGTCGAGCGCTTCGCCGCCGCGGCACTCACCGACGACGATGCGATCCGGACGCATGCGCAGCGCGTTCTTCACCAGCTCGCGGATCGCGACCTCGCCTTTGCCTTCCATGTTGGCTGGCCTGCTTTCGAGCGACACCACGTGTGGCTGCACGAGCTGCAGCTCCGCGGCATCTTCGATCGTCACGATCCGTTCGTGCTCGGGGATCGCGGCGGACAGCACATTCAAGAGCGTGGTCTTGCCGCTGCCGGTGCCGCCCGAGATCAGCACATTTTTCTTAGCGCGCACGCTGCGCGTCAGAAAGCTCGCCATGGCCGCGCTCAAGGTGCCGAGCTCGAGCAGCTTCTGCATGGTGATCGGCGTGCGTGCGAACTTGCGGATCGTGATACAAGAGCCGCGCAGGGCGAGCGGCCGAATCACTACGTTTACGCGCGAGCCATCCGGCAGGCGTGCATCTACCAGCGGCGAAGACTCATCGATGCGCCGGCCGAGCGGGGTCACGATCCGCTCGATCGCGGCGCGCACGCGCTCTTCGTCGGTGAAGCGGGCGCCGCTCAACGTGAGCTGACCCGCGCGCTCTACGAAGATGTGGTGCGCGTCGACCACCATGATCTCGCTCACGCTCGGATCGGCGAGCAGCCGCTCCAGCGGACCGAGACCGAGCGCCTCGTCGGCCACCTCTCCCACGAGGGCATCGCGCGACAGTCCAGCTGGCAGGCGCGCATCCAGCATGCGCGCGATGCGCCGCAGCGCGGCCAGCACACGCGGACGCAGCGCGGGATCATCGCTGCGCGTCGGATCGATCGCGTTCATGTCCAGGTGCTCGAGCAACATGCGATGCACCTCGCGCCGCAGCTCGATCGGCGCGCCGCTGTCAGCTGCATCCACAGACACGGTGTTCGCGCTCGGGCCGACCAGAGCCGGCTGAACCACACGCACGTCGCTGTGAGCTGCGAGCGGGCGGCGTGCTTCGCTGGCGTGCTCCACCGGTGGTGCCGCGTCCGGCGACACAGCAGCCGTGCGCTGCAGCCGCGTTGGCCCACCGAGCTCGCCCCCCGCGGGCTGCTCGGCGACGCGCGGACGAACGCGCAGCATGCTCGCCCCGAGCGCGATCGGCCGATCGAACGCAACCCGCGCCGCCGCTCGCCGCAGCACCGCGCCATCGACCAACGTGCCATTGGTAGACGTGTCCGTCACGAGCACATCATCCACACCGACGTCGAGCCGAGCATGCTGACGCGAGATCGACGGATCGTCGAGCGCAACACTGCAGTCCGGCGCACGCCCGATCACGAGCACATCACCGCGCGCGACCGGCCGCACCAGCGGCGCATGCATGTGACGCTCCAGCACCAACTCTAGCGCGAGCTTGACGGTCACGGCATGCTCCCGGTGAGCGGTGTGCTCGCACGCGGCACAAACTGGTCTGTGTCGCCGTCGTATCGGCTGTAGTCGTGCAGCGCGCGCGAGACCAAGTCGGCTGAGCGCTTCGATACGCTCTCGATCACGCTCGGCACGATAAATACCGCGCCTTGCAGCTCCTCCTCTTGATCTGAGATCGAGCCGAACAACGCGCCCAAGATCGGGATCTGGCTCAGCCAAGGCAAACCACTCGTGCTATGCCGCGCCGCGCTCGTGCGTATTCCCGAGAGCACGATCGACTGCCCGAGCTTCAGTGAAACACCGGTCGAGAGCTTCGAGGTGTTCTGGCCAGGCAGCGGCGTGCCGGGCGTGATTGGTGGCGTGAGATCCGAGACATCCGCGCCCACTTGCACCTGCATCTCGCTCGTCACGGGATCGAAGCGCGGCAGGATCTTGAGCGTCGTCCCGAAATTGATCTCGCGCAACGTCGAGGTGAGCCCGTTGACCGCGGGATACCACTGCGCCCCACCGTTGCTGAACTCTGCCTCCGAGCCATTCGCCGTGATCAACGTCGCGTGCTTCAGCACCTTCGCCCAACCATGACGCGCCGCGAGGTCGAGGCCCGGCAGCGGTTGATCCGTCAACGCAGCCTGCGCCGCGGTCGCGGTGCGCGACAGCAGGTCAAAGGCAAAGTTCGCGATGCCGATGTTCGCGCCACCGTATGCGCTCGGCCAGCTCACGCCGATCTGCAAGTTGTTCCGCTTCTCGTACTGCACGAAGAACAGATCCACGCGCAGGTTGATCTTCCGATCCGCAGCGACTCCGCCCAAGACCACGAGCGACTCGACCTGTCCCGGATAGAGCGCTGCGACGTGCTCGATGCGATGAAGCTCAGCCTCGCCCGTCACACCACCCTCGATGAAGAAGCGCGAGCCGACGCGGCGCACGCGGATGCCCGGCGTATCGCCGAGCAGCTGCCGGAGCTCCGCTTCGACTATCTTTACCGGTTGCGCAAATACATGGATGCGCCAGAGCAGCTCCTGGCCGTCGCGCTTGATCAGGAGCAGCGTCGTCGTACCGGGCTTCTGCCCGACCACCACGAACTGCCCCCCGCCCGGCGCTACCTTCACCTCCGCGATGCCAGGCGCGCCCTCCGAGTAGCTCTTCACGTCCAGCGCGGAGAGCGTACGGTTTTCACCGACAGCGAGCGTGAGCTCCTGGGTATCGGTCATGGAGAGATCCGGTGGCTGTGCGCCGACCGCGCGCGCCGCCAACAGCAGGATGGACAGCATGACGAGCCTCATCGATCACTGACCACGCGCGCTCGAAGGTTGGGTTGTCCGCTGACGGCGGCCGTCGCTCGCCGCTGCACTGCCTCGCGCCCGAGCCGGTCGTACAAGCTCGACACGGGCATGTCCGCGATGTTCTCGATCACCTTGTTGTCGTCCGGCGCTCGCAGCGCGACGGACAGCGTTCCGCGCTCGCGCGCCAGCGACAGAAGCTGCGCCTCCTCCAGCTTCAGGCTCAGCGTCAGCTCGCGCTCGACGTTGAAGCCCCCAGACGGCTCGCTGTCGGCAAAGCGGTGCGGCTCGGTGCGCGAACCCACCGCCAGCACGAGCACGCGCTGCAGCAGCACCACGGCCGATCCCGCGTTGCCATCGTTCACGTGCAGCGTGACGATCACGTCGACATAGTCGCCCGGCCGCACCAGCCCGTTGCCCGCTGGATCCGACCCGGCCTGGCTCGCGCGTACCGTCACAGCGCGCCGACCGGGCTGCACCAACGACGAGAGCTCGCGCTCTTCGTTGCCGAGCGAGAGGTCGCTCCACATCAGCGTGTCTTGCGGCTTCAATGCGGTGCCGGCGCGCACTCCGATGATCTTCTCGCGATCCGACAAGCGCACCGCGCGTTGCTCGACGTACGCGCGCGGCACAGCGCTGGAGCTGAGCAGCTCCGGCGTGATCAGCGCACCGCGTGCGATCGGCTTGCGCACAGTCACGAGCGCGATCCGCCCGCCGCCCGACACTTCTTCCTCGAAGCGCCGCAAGTACAGCATCAGTAAGAGCGCACCGAGCACACCGAACGCCGCCGACAGCAGCAGCGAGCGGCGGCTCCTGCGACCCAACTCGATGCCGCTCTGTGCTGCGTCCATCGCCGGCTTCATCGTTACGCTCACTTGACCTGGATCTTGTCGAGCGCCTGGGTCTCGTCGCGCAGCTTGAGCACAACCTTGTCACCGAACTCGGTGAACGCCGTGATCGCGATGATCGCCACCAGGCCCACTACGATGATGTACTCGATGAAGCTCGCGCCTCGGCGGTCACGCAGGAAGCGCTCGACATGTTGCACGATTGTCATAGATCTCGTTTCGCTTGCTTTGTGCGTCATGCCCGAGCGTTCAGCAAAGCGCATGCCTGGTGCCGACGCTGGGAGCGGCAGCGATCATCCCCGGCACTGCAACCTCGCGCTGCAACCACCTGGTTGCACCAGAAGGTTGCACGGCGCTAGAAGCGCTCGGGGCCCGTGGGCTCGGGTGGCTTGCGGGGCGCGGGCTTCAGCTTCGGCTTCGGGCGCTTGAAGGCTTGGTCGAACACGATCAAGTCGTCGTGGTCCGGGACGTTCAGCTTGAGCTCGGGGTGCTGCGGCATCAGCTGCGGCTCTGCGCTCGTGTCGAGCGTGAGTGTCAGCGCATCCCCGGGCTTCGCGTGCACGAGCGCGTGCGTCGCACCGCTCGCATCCGTGCGCGCGAGCTCTTCGCCGAGGTAGCGCAGCGGCAGACCTGCGCCGTGGTCCGCACGCACAGCCACGACAAGCGCGCGCGTGAGCGGCGGACAAGCGAAGGAGAACTCGGGCGGCGGCTCGTGTGGCTGCGGCTCGCGCAATAGCACCGAGAGCGCTGTCTCCTGCGCGCGATACCCTACTGGACAGCGCAGCGACAGCATCACAACCTCACCCGGTTTGCCGGAGAGCTCGACCTCCATCGTCCCGGTTCGATCGCTGTGCGCGAGCGTTCGAGCCCCTGCTTCGAGCGCTGCATCTGCCAGCGACACATCGGGATCGCTCGTCACGTGCACGCGGATGCGATGCGCCATCGGACGCGCTTCGGGCGCACAGCCCGCGAGCAAAGCCATCACGCACAGCCATCGCTTACCCATGTTTCCTCACTGCGCACGTTGGGTGATCGAGATCGGCGCGCACACGGCGCTGAGCGCGTCGATAAAGTGACCGGCACGGCCGATCAAGCCGACGACAGCTTCGCCCGGCGGACAGTTGTCGCTGAACATCTCCACCACGTTGCCCATGAAGCTGCCCGCCGACTGCGTGCTGCCGGGCTCGAGCTCGACCCACGAATCCGACGCGCGCGGGCGCGCACACAAGAGCGAGATGGCTTTGATGATGAAGAGCGTGTTGTCCGCGTTGAAGTAGCCAGTCGCGCCGCCGACGCCGTTCATCACGCTTCCCGGTGGGCATTCGAGCGTAACGGGAGTGACAGGCACTCCTCCGCGGTTTCCGAGCAGTGGCAGGGCGCGCGACGGCCCAGTGGCGAGCGACATCTCAGCGCGCCTGCCGCCCAGCCAGAGCGGCGCACAACGCACGGCAAACCCCAGGACGAAATCGCCATCTGTCGCGACATCGATGCCCACTTGGACCTCGTCTCGCCCGCACAGCTGCTCGTATGCATCGCCGCCCTCCGGGTGGCCATGGAGCGCTCCTACGGGCGTTCCGCCCTCGACTTGCACCGTCTGCAGCTGGCACTGCCTCTCTTCGCAAAAGCCGATCGTGCCCCACGGCGGCTCACAGCGGCGGCCGCATGCCCCGCAATGCGCGCTGTCGATCGAGAGATCGATCTCGCAACCGTCGCCCTGGTCTCCGAACATCAGGTCCATGTTGCAGTCGCCGAAGCCCGGCGCACACGCGCGCATGCAGCGCGAATCGACGCAGCTCGCGAGCGCCCTTTCGGCCTGACAGCTGTTCTCGCAGCGACCGCAGTGCTCGACGTCGCTGGTTGTGTCGCCGCAGCTGGCAGCGGCATCGCTCGTCCCAGCATCGACCGGAGCGGCTTCACCCGCGCCACCTACGCCTGCCTCGCTCGAGCCAGCCCGCCCGGCAGCGCCGCGTCCTGCGGTGCCCCGGCCCGATCCACCGGCAGAGCCCGCCTCTGCGTCTGCGCCTGCGCCACCCTGCTGTCCTGCGCGACCACCCGCGCCCGCCACCACAATCGTCCCAGCCGACCCTGCCGTGCTGCTCGCCCCCGAGTCGCCGCCATCAGCGGCTGCCGAATCCCTCTCGGGAAGTCCCGCATCCATGGGCTGGCTCGTCTCGACAGTGCGCTGCGAGCTCGCGCGCATCCGCTCGCGCTCGCGACGCTCAGCTTCGCGGAAGTCGCTCAGGAGACACGCCGTCAGCGCGATGCTGCAGCCGAGCACCCAGATCACGTGCGTACGCATGTTGAAGCTTCGGAGAAGAGCAATCGCCATGCCGCAGCCTACAAGCGCTGCGGTGACGAACGTGTGACCACACAGACTCCGCGCGCTGCAACCTCGCACTGCAACCTCCCGGTAGCGAAATCTGGTTGCACCTTGCCGCCCAAAGCTGCGCCGGCCGGCCAGCGCACCGGGCACGACCTTTGCCAAAGAGCAGCGTTCATGAAGCGCAGCGCGGATCTCCTCGGCGAACAGCGGGGCAACGTCGTGTACGGCTATTTGGTCGTCACATTCTGCATGATCTTGATCGCAACGGCTGTCGTCGGGCTGGGCGTGCCGATCGCGATCGAGAACACCCACTCCGAGCGTCTGTTGATCGAAAACAATCCCTGATCGCGAGGCTTATGCATCTGCATCCACAACACTGGCTCGCGCTCAGCGTGATCGTGATCGCGGCGATCGCCGCGGTCTCGGATCTCAGAACCGGGCTCATCTCAAACTGGCTCGTGGGCACGGGTTTCGCGCTCGTGCTCGGGCTGCGTGTGCGCTACGCGCTGTCTGACAGTCAGCTGGGATTGCAGCTCTCGCTGCTAGGGCTCGGCACGGTGATCGCCGGCTCTATCCCACTCGTGCTGTACATGTTCCGCGCGCTCGGCGCGGGCGACGTAAAGCTGTTTGCGGTGTGCGGCGCGGGGCTCGGCCCAGTGGCTGGCATGGAAGCCGAGCTTTACGCGTTTGCCTTTGGCGCGCTGTACGCGCTCGGGGCTGCAGCTTACGGCGGCGAGCTCTGGCAGACATTGCGCGGCTCGGCGGTGCTCCTGACCAACCCGTGGATTCCGCGCAGGCTACGGCAGCCGGTGCCCGTCCCGGCGCAGCGCACCATGCGCTTCGGGCCGGCGATCTGCGCAGGAGTCCTCGCTGCGGTGTTCTCGAGCTGGGTGCCGCAATGAACGGTTTTCTGCGCGATCAGCGCGGCGCCGCGTATCTGGAGACTTTGATCGCACTGCCGATCATGTTCGCGCTGTTCAACGCGCTCGTGCTGTGCGGCTATCTGTGCACGGCCAAGCTGATCGTGCAGCGCGCAGCGTCAGCGGCAGCGCGCGCCGCTGTGGTGTTCCTGCCCGACGATCCCGAGTACTACGAGCGCAACGACACGAAAAGTGGCAAGAAGTCTGCGAGCAAAGAAGCTTGCGTCAAGCAAGCGGCGAGACACGTGCTGATGGCTTCGCCGTTCTTCCTCGTCGACGACGCGAACCTCGACGTCAAGATCGAGGGCGCGAAGAAGCACTTTGCTGCCACCAAGGTGACCGTGCGCGCCAAGTACGACTGCTCGAGCTTTCTCGGCGCATTCCTGTGCCGGCTCGTGAGCGGGCAAGCCAACGTCGTGCCGCTCTCAGCGGCTGCCACGCTGGCTTACCAGGAAGGGTTCGTCGAGAAATGAGCCGCCGCAACCTGCAGTCCGAACAGGGCTCTGTGCTGATCGCCGGCATGTTCATGGGCGTGATCCTGGTGCTGTGCTGCTTGCACATGGTGGGCGTCTGCGAAGCAATCCTGGTGCGGGCGCTCGGTCAGAACATCGCTGATGCGATCGCGCTCGAGGGCGCGGTCTGGCACGCGCAGGGCATGAACCTGATCGTGCTCATCAACCTGATCATGGCCGCGGTGATAGCATTGTTCATCACGATCCGCTTGGCGCAGATCATCTTGATCACCGCGATCGCTGTGCTCACGGTCGCAGCTGCGGTCGCTTCGTTTTTCTCGTTCGGCGCGGGTGGGCAGGCGCTGCGGCCGATCATTCAGCGGCTCGGGGTAGAACTCGTGAAGATGCAGCGCCGAGAGGACAAGATCTCTCGGCCAGTCATGAACACGCTCTCGTACAGCGCGGACGCCGAGCGCCTGCTCGCCGCGGTCATGCCGTACGTTTCGCTCGCACGTCCGGTCACGCGCTCGGGCGATCTGCCGGGGCTCGTCGTGGGCATCTCGCTCGTGCCGGCCGTGCTCGAGCAAAAATTCAGCAAAGCGCCGCAGATCCCGATCCTGCAGAACCCCGCGCCAGGTGGTTGGAACTTCGAGACCTCGTTTCCCGCGCGCATGGGGACGCTGCCGCTCGGCCGGCACCTCGAACAGAAAGTGAAGAAACTCGATGCCAATGTCTCGAGCAAAGGCCTTCCGCCGGGATTGGTCATCGAAGCTATCGATCTCGCAAAGGGCGTGTTCGGCAGCTTGCCCGTGCAGGAGGAGGACGCGTACCAGCTGTGTGCACGCGCGGGCGAGATGGTCGTCACCTTCTTCCCGAGTGTCTTCAGCCTCGATGACGAAGCGCTGAACAAGCTCGGAGCCTTTGCCGGTGTGGTGTTCGGATCGCTGCAGACGATGACTTGCACCCCGCTCAAGGAGCTCGGCAGTGTAGCGGAAAACGAGATCCGTTCGGCCGCGGACAAGAAGTGCAAAGAAGAAGAGGAAGAAGACCTAGGCCTCGGCGCGCTGTTCGGCGACGAAGACTACTGGGGCCCCGAGCGGCGCAAGAAGTGTCGCGAGGACAAGATCGCAGAGGCCAAGAAACAAAGCGGCTGGAAAGACCCGATCGAGTTCGAGTCGATCAAGGTGGCGCGGCTCTGGGGCCTGATGCCGTTGCCGAAAAACAGCCCATTTCTGCATGTCTGGTCGCTCGTGCCGCTGCATCGCGACGGGCCCAAGAGCCGGTTCCACAAGAACATGAAGAACCTCTTCGGTTGGGATCTCGACGACGCCGGAGTCGCAAACGCAGACATCGCAGACCCGCAAGACCTCGAGCCCGCTGACGCGATGGCAGAGTTTCGTCACGTGTGTGATGGTGCGGGAGACGCTGCCGGTCGCAGCTGCAGCGAGAATTCGATGTGGCGACCGGGCTGGTACGCGAAGCTCGTGCCGGTGCGCGACTTCTCCGAGGAGATGCGCCAGAAGCTTGGAGATGCGCTGGCTGGCTGGTTCAGTCGTGCGCTCGGCAAGGCGATCGCCAGCGCGACCGACCGCGCGCTGCAGCGCTTCGTCCCGAGCGCAACCCAACCCTTCATCGGCAAGTTCGAGCGCCACATCGGCATCGCCCTCGGACAGCGCATGCTGAACAATTGGTTCGTTCGCCGCTACTTGAGCGACGTGATCACGAGCCGCCTCGGCATCCAGAAGATCGAGGCGCTCACCGTGCAGGACTACCCTGAGCACCTGCACTGACCCGAGAGGCAAGCCGTGAAACGCAGAAAAAAGCGCAGCCAAGAAGGTGCAGTGCTCGTCGAGTGGATCATCGTGGCGAGCGCATTCTGTCTGCTCGTGGGCTGCATGCTGGCGATCCGCGCGTATTGCTCACTGCAGCTCGCACGGCTCGACGAAGCGCGCGAAGATGCGTGGGCCCAAGCGATGAACGGCTGTGATTCGAGCGCGCCGAACCTCGCGGAAGTGGGCGACAAGCTGAGAGCGGGTGAAGGCCCCGCGTTCGCGAAGCAGATGATTCCGAGCGGGCGCAATGCGAGCCGCACATTCGAGACGGCGGCGGCCATGCCGGTCGGCCTCGGCAAGCTCACAGGCCAGCGCGAGGTAAAGTTTGTGTGCAATCCATTTCCGGGCAAAGCGGTCCCAACGAGCAACCTGATCGATTGGCTGAAAGAATGGCTATGAAACCGAACATCAAGGCCATCGCGCGGCTCGCGTTGTATCTGTCGGTGGTGGTCGGGCTCAGCGCGTGGTGGATGGCGCGTGAAGTCTCGGCGGAGCTGAGCGAACGGGCGCTGTCGATCGGCCGCACGATCGAGTCGTGGCGCGACCCAGCGGCAGGGACCAGCACGATCCGCCTGAACGGCGCGCGCATCACCCTCACATCTGTATCGAGCGACGATGGCGTCGTGACCATCCTGGATCGCTTCACGGGCATGTGCGCGCGAAACTCTGGCGGCATGCACGAGGAGCTCCACGCCATGATCGCGCGGGGCGCGCAGATCCCGGAGCATGTAGCCGAACACTTTGGCGTGTTTCGCGCACAGGACGGCGAGCGTCAGGGCACGGCAGCATGTTTTGCCCGTGACGCTGACGGCGGCATGTCGGCGCTGCTGGAGCGCGTGTCTAGACTGGCCGAGACAGGCGATCTGGCTGCGCTTGGACAGCTCCGCTACGTGTTCGCACACCGCCGTAAAGGCGCGAGCACCACGCATGTGCTCACGCTCATCAGCCACGATTCACTGCCTATCGAGCAGATCTTCCCAGCCAGCGGCGACGTGAGAGGTCCGGATCTGGTGCAGGACGTGCGGCCGGACCAAGCGCGCCGCTTGGTGAGCGCGGAGCTCGAGGGGACGAGTCAGCGCGCCGTGTTCTACGAGGCGCAGGTCGACGCAGAGGCGGCGCTGCAGAGCTACGACGAGGCGCTGCCCGCGCGCGGCTATCAGCGCGGTGATCTGTCACTCGTGGTCGACAGCCTGCCTGCTGCGACACGCGTGTACATCAAGCCTGACGAAACCCTGCTGATCATCGCCCAGCATCGCGGCCCACAACACAGTCAGGTGTTTGCGTTTCGATTGTCTAATGGGGGCTTTGTCCGAGCACAGATGTAGCCTCTCGCGGCAGCTCGGACGGCGGCGGGACCACGCGGCGGGCGAATGACACAACTGTTCCGGTCACCTGCTCTGCGAAGTCTGACCCAAAGGCGCTCGAGGGGCTGAGCGCTCCGACCGGCTTGTCACGCAGCACGCGCTCGATCGCGAGCACCCCGGATTCAGCCGTAAACGTGTACCCGTCGGCCGTGGTCAGCCAAGCTTCGGCGGCTCGACCATCCTTCGCTGACGCGCGCGCGTACAGATGTGAGCGGTTTCTGGCGCGAGTGGCTTCATCCGGCCCTTGCACGGTTCGGTCGATCAGCTGCTGCAGCTGGGAGCGCACGAGAGGCAGCTGGAGACCCCATGAGAGCACTGCACGACCTGCCGCCCAGAGCGGCCAAGACACGCGCGCTGCGGAACCGACCGCGTTCGGCACGTCCATACACACGGTGATGTTGGGCACACCTGTCGAGTGGTACGCGGTGACGAGGTCGGCGATCGGCAACGGCAGGCACCAGCCCACGTGATCGCTCCAGGGTACGCGCTGTGCCCCACGACCGAACGCCAGCGGCACGAGGGCGCCGTGTCGCCGCACGCGCCCGCCGGTAGCGAACACGTCCACGATCGACTTGATCGTGCCTGGGCTGGGGCGCGCGTCCGCATTCGAGCCGAGCACGATCAGCAGGCTATCCGCGCTCTGCACGCGCGCGCTGACTTGCGCGGCCAGACAATCGGAAGGTACGACGTCGAAGCCCACGCCGGGAATCAGCGCGATCCCAGCGCGCTTTGCCTGTTCGTTTCTTGCGAACAGTGCTTCGAAGGTCGAGAGCTCACCGCTGATGTCGAGGTAGCTCGTGCCGACGTCGAGACAAGCATCCGCGAGCGCCGCGCTCGTCGCGCTGAAAGGCCCCGCAGCGTGCAGCACCGCGCCTCTGCCAGTGAGCAGGCTGCGGAGACCTGCCGCGTCGTCTACCGCGACAGCGCGCCATTCGAGCCCGAGTCGCGCGGCGAGCGCTCGCAGCTTCGGCGCGCTGCGCCCGGCCAAGAGCGGCCGATGGCCCCTGCGCAGCGCCTGCTCAGCCAAGAGCTGCCCCGTAAAACCCGTCGCACCATACAACACCCAAGTCATGCCAGCCCCTCCCGCAACGCTATGCAGGCAGCATACGTCGCGCGTACGCGGACCGGCAACACAGCTACTCCGCAGCGCGAGAAGGCTTACCCGTCTGCGCGCGCAGCTCGTCGATGCGCTTCGAGGCTTCTGCTTTGTTCAGCGATGGGTCGAACTCCTCTTTGGCCTCGTCACAGAGCGTCTTCAGATACGACGCTTGTGCGGCTGTCATCGGATCGTCACCGCTCACCCACTCGCTCGGATCTTTCTCTAAGTTCGAGGCTTCGTCGGTCATCTTGTTCTCCTGCTGAACACGTAATCACCTGTGCGGAGATCGCAAGGTATCTCCGCACAGGTGATCGCCGCAGGGCGGCGTGGCAGCACGATCGTCACACGCGTGCGCCTGCCGCTTGTGGCTGCAGATCATGCGCTCTTGCGCAGCTTCGGCAGGTTGTTTCGGAAGCCCTTGGTGAGGCGCGGTGGCAAGAGGTTCGCGATGAGATCCACGGTGCTCGCGACCATGGAGTCCCCGTCCTTCGCCATCTCGACCTTCATGCGCTCGAATGCCGCACCGATGCGCTCGGCCTCTTCTTCAGTGAAAACCTTCCGCCCCGCATCGAACACGCGCGATTCCTCTTCCTCGATGTGGTGCCGCAGGTCCTTGCTGAGCTTCTCCACCATCGTGGTCCAGTTCGCGTCGAGTAACTTGGCCGCACCGAGCGATCGGATCTCGCCTTCCGCGGTCGCGTGCTCAGCGTAGCTGTGCATGACGAGCGACTTCGACTCGTCCGCCTCACGCAGCGCGTTGTAGAACACCGCCTCTTCGGCGTGTGCGTGCGCGATCAAGCCCCGGCGCAGCTCATCCAACACGGTCTTCCAGCGTTCGTCGTCCGCCTTGGATGCAGCGAGCAGCTGGTCGAGCTGAGATTCAAACAGTCGGTGATCTTTCGATAACGCAGTGTAGATGTTCATGGCATTTCTCCCGCAGCTAGGTGAAGCAAGTTGCGGACCGCGCAGTGCACAGCGCGCGCCGTGCACCAGCGCAACAGCGGGACGGAAATGCGTGATTTCAAGCATGTGAGCACCATCCACACACACGCGCGGCGCGCCGCGGACAGCGGCATGTGTCCTCGTTGCTGGTGTTCGCAATGGAAATCGTTTGGGAATACGATGGCGGCAGAGACTTTCCGGAGGCATCCATGGCGCGCAGCGCAAAATCTCCTTCTGCAGCGATGACCGAGCTCAGGGCGTTCGGGCTCGGCTTCCCCGGCGCACACACCAAGTCCCCCTGGCCCGGTCACCTCGACCTGGCCGTGAAGGGCAAGACATTCGCGTTCATGAGCACGGACGGCGAGGCTTTTTCGCTCACCTGCAAGCTGCCCCACAGCGGCGTCGCGGCGCTGATGTTTCCCTTCGCGAGCGCAGCAGCCTACGGGCTCGGCAAGAGCGGCTGGGTCAACGCCAAGTTCGAAGAAGGCGTCACGCCACCTGCCGATGTGCTGTCGGTATTCAAAGAGTGGATCGTCGAGAGCTATCGCGCGACCGCGCCCAAGAAGTTGGCGGCGGCGCTCGACCTCGCAGGCGCACGCGCGCCAGTGGGTGAAGTGCTCGCGCGCGCCGGGAACAGAACCGCCGCGAAGAAAAAGGGCCCGGCTACCAAGCCGAGCCCAGCGAAAAAAGCCGCAGCGAAGAAGCGCGCGCCAGCGAAGAAAGCGCGCAAACGCCAGTAGCTGACTAGCTTAGCGGCAAACGGTCGAGCCGGTCCCATTGGTCTTTGCTGAGCTTGATGCCCTGCGCGCGTGTGTTCTCCTCGAGATGTGCGATCGAGGCTGTGCCAGGGATCGGCAGCACCACGCGCGACCGCGCGAGCAGCCAGGCGAGCGCAACTTGCGATGGCGTGGCTCCAAGCTCGTGCGCGATCGTGTCCAGCGCACCTCCTGGCTGCGCGAGCGTGCCGGTCGCGAGCGGAAACCATGGGATGAATGCGATGTTCGCGCGCTCGCAAGCTTCGAGCACGTCTTCCGACGCGCGGTCGCTGAGGTTGTAGCGGTTTTGAACACTCACGATCGGAGCGATCTTCTGCGCCGCCACTAGCTGCGGAACGCTCACATTGGAGAGCCCGATATGTCTGATCTTGCCGGCTTTGCGCAGCTCGGCCAAAGCACCCACCGACTCTTCGAGTGGCACCTGTGGATCGGGCCGATGCAGCTGGTACAGGTCGATGCGCTCTAGCTTCAGGCGCTTGAGGCTGCCGTCGAGCGCCGTACGCAGGTGCTCGGGTCGCCCATTCGGGTACCAGTTGTTCGGACCACCGCGCAGCAGGCCACCTTTGGTCGCGATCACCAGGCCCACGCGATACGGATGCAGCGCTTCAGCGATCAGCTCCTCGCTGACGTTCGGCCCATACGCATCGGCCGTATCGATCAGAGTGGTGCCCAGCTCGACGGCGCGTCGCAGCACGGCCTTGGCCGCTTCGCGGTCCGGCGGCTCACCCCAAACGCCCTGGCCCGTGACACGCATCGCGCCGAAACCAAGACGGCGCACGGGGAGCTCGCCTGCGATGTCGAGCTCGAGAACTTCGGTGACTGGCTTTGACATATGTCTTGTATACCGAACGCCAGCGCCGTCGACAACAGCACGTAACATTTACAACGCTGCGAGCGTCCGGTCGGAAGCAACCGGACGCTCGCAGATACTCAGCTACTCGGCGTCGGCGTCGTCGTCATCATCTTCTTCGTCGGAGGCATCCACATCGATGCGCTCGACGAGCAGCTGCTTCGCTTGCTGCGCTACAAACACGTAGCTTTCTCGGGTCTGCTCGAAGAACTGAGACAGCTCTTCGTCGCCCTGCGCGTCCTTCTGATATTGCGCGATGGTCTCTGCGCCTTGCAGCGCGTGATGGAGCACCGAGATCAAGTTGTAGTTCTCGTCGCGCTCACCCGTCTGCTGCTCAGCACCGCGCCCCGCCGAGCGCTGCGTCTTTTTCGTGCGGTCACCCGTGCTTGATTTGCTGGATTGTGCAGTCGCCATGACGTCTCCTTTGCTCGCGGTCGCGGAGCAAACCTCGTGCCCCAACGCTGAGCGCTTGCGGGCCGGTACACACGGAGAATGCAGACATGCTCGCCAGCCTGAGGCACAAGCGTCGCGCGCAGTAAGGTCTGCTCACCTCTAACTGACTACAGATGGTCGAGAGGGGGCACACGTCTTGCGTGCACCGCGCGGCTGAGGTCGAACCTTGAGTCACGTCACATCAGAACCACTATTCCACAGTTTCTTCCTCGCAGGTTTCGAGTGCTCAGAGCATGTGTTAGACAATGGTCGACGCTTAGACGTGCTCGCGAGCACGCAGCACGATCTGCATGCGGCCGCTGATTACGCACGCTTGCGCGAGGTAGGCATACAAACCTGCCGCGAAGGTGTGTCGTGGCTGCGATCGGAGCCCGCGCCAAAGCGCTTCGACTTCAGCTCGATGCTGCAGCGTATGGCCGCGGCACGTGCGCACGGCGTTGGCGTGATCTGGGATTTGATGCATTTCGGCTGGCCCGATCACGTAGACATCTTCGCCTCAGACTTCAGTGACCGTTTCGCCGCGTACGCCGAAGCTGTCGCACGTGCGCTGAGAGAGCACCCGGGACCGCACATGTTCACGCCGATCAATGAGATGTCTTACCTGGCGTGGGCCGGTGGCGATGCGGCGTGCATGAATCCTTTCGAGCGCGGACGCGGCATGGAGCTAAAAGCCCAGCTCGTTGCCGGGACCATCGCAGCGATCAAAGCGATCCGCGGCGTGCTGCCGGACGCGCGTTTCATGCAGGCGGAGCCCCTCATCCACATCGCACACGATCCCGCTCAGCCCGAGACGCGTGAAGCCGTAGAGCGCGAGAGTCGTGGCCAGTACCAGGCGCTCGATATGCTCGCAGGTCGTGAGTGGCGTCTGCTCGGCGGGCGACCTGAGATGCTGGACATCGTCGGCCTCAACTTCTACTCCGACAATCAGTTCACCCGCGAGCGCGCGACGATCTGGCGCGGCGATGCGCGATACCGTCCGCTGTCAGACCTGCTGCTCGAGGCGTACGAGCACTACGGTCGGCGTCCGCTGGTACTCTCAGAGACCGGCGCTGAGCAAGATCATCGTGCGGAGTGGCTGCGCTATGTGGCAGACGAGTGCGTGCGCGCGCTCGACCGCGGCTGTGAGCTGCATGGGATCACGCTCTACCCTATCCTCAACCATCCGGGCTGGCTCGACGATCGCCACTGTCACAATGGCCTCTGGGATTACGCTGACGCCGCGGGCGAGCGAGAAATCTACGAGCCTTTGGCGGCAGAGCTGCGCGAGCAAGAGCCACGCTTGCTGCAGGCGCGCGCGCGCATGCTAGGCCGGAGATAGGCGCCCCCGTGGATGGATCCACAGAGATCGCACCGCCCCGCAGGAGCGAGCCGCCTTCACAACCGCTGCTTCGGCTCCTGCGCTACGTGCGCGCGCATCCCACGCCTGCCGTGCTGACAATATTGTTCGGCACGACAGGTTTCCTGCTGTCCTTCGTGTACCCATGGATCATCGGCGGGGTGGTCGATCTGGTGGGCAGCAGCGACAGCGCGCGCGAGCAGCGCTTGCTCTGGCTCACGCAGCTTGCAGCGGCGACCGCGTTTGGACACGCGCTCGTCGTGTATGGGCGCGGGCATTTCAATGCGAAGCTCGGCGCGAGCGTGGTCGCGGATCTGCGCCGCGACCTGTTCGAGCACCTGCAGTCGCTCAGCGTGCGCTTCTACGCCACGCAGCGTATCGGCACGATCCTCTCGCGCGTGCTGCAAGATGTCCACGACGCGAGCCAGATCCTCTACACCGGGATCATCGTCGCGGCCATGGATGCCACGCAGCTCCTGCTCGCTGGCGTGCTCTTGTACCAGGTCAGCCCGAAGCTGACGGTGGCGTGCGGGCTCGTGTTTCCGCTCTATGCGCTGTCGTTTACGTTGCTCAACCCGCGCGTGCGCGCCGCTGCAGATCGTGCGCGCAGTCAGCTCGCACGCATGTCCGGCAACATCGCCGAGCGCGTCGCGGGCCAAACCTTGATCAAGACCTACACGGCGGAGCAGCGCGAAGCGCGTCGCTTCCGCGAGGAAGTGGCGCAGCACCGCGCGCTCGCGGTTGCCGAGAGCCACGCTGGGCACGTTGTCTCGGCCGTAGCCGAGTGGTTGGTGCACATAGGAACGACGCTCGTGATCGGCTACGGAGGCTACCTTGCGCTCCACGGTGAGCTTACAGCCGGCAATCTCACGCGCTTTCTCGGTTATGTCACGATTCTCTACGGACCGGTGCGGCGCTTTGCAGAGCTCAACACCACCTATCAGTCGAGCTTTACCGCGATGCGCCGGGTGTTTCGTGTGCTGGACATTCGGCCCTCGGTGGCGGAGCCGGCACAGCCTGTACGGCATGCGCCGGAGCATGGCGAAGTCGTGTTCGACAACGTCCGCTTTCAATACGCCGCCGGTGATGACGAGTGGCGCGTACAGCTCGAAGACGATCACACACACATCCGTCCCGGCGCAGCGCACGCCTGGGTGCTGGACGGGTTGAGCTTTCGAGTCGCGCCGGGTGAGCGCATCGCGGTGGTGGGGGCATCCGGTGCGGGCAAGACCACACTCCTTTCGCTCGTGCCGCGTTTGTTCGACGCGAACGAAGGCTCGATCACAGTCGACGGCATCGACGTGCGCCGCTATTCACTCAAAGCCCTGCGCTCCGCTGTCGGGATCGTGCAGCAAGACTCGTTCGTATTCACTGGCAGCATTGCCGAGAACATCGCGTATGGCAGACCCGACGCGAGCCAGGCCGAGATCGAGGCTTGCGCACGCGCCGCATACGCACACGAGTTCATCGAGCGGCTCAGCGACGGCTACGCCACGCAGCTCGGTGAACGCGGCGTGAACCTCTCCGGTGGACAACGCCAGCGCATCTCCATCGCGCGCGCATTGCTAAAAAACCCGCGCATCTTGATCCTCGACGAGGCCACGAGCGCGCTCGATGTGGAGAGTGAGCGGATCGTGCAGAACGCGCTCGATGTGCTGATGCGCGGTCGAACCTGCTTCATCATCGCGCACCGGCTCAGCACAGTGCAGCACGCAGACCGCCTGCTCGTGTTGCACGCCGGCAAAGTCGCAGAGACTGGAACGCACGACGAGCTGCTCGCCCGCGGCGGCATCTATGCGAGGCTGCTGCGGGCGAGCGTGAAGGTCGGCTGATTATTATTCTGCTGCAGCGACGCTGCTGGTAGCCGCAGGCTGTTTACCTGCCAACCGATCGAACAGTGCGAGCGCCTGGCCCACGCACTGGTCCATGTTGTAGTAGCGATAACTGCCGAGCCGGCCCAGGAAATACACATTCGGGGTGGCGTCCGCGAGCTCCTTGTACTTCCGGTACAACGCTGCGTTCTCCGGCTGCGGTATCGGATAGTACGGGTCGCCTTCAGCGGAGGGATATTCGTAGACCAGTGAGCTCTTGCGGTGCTCCTGACCTGTTAGGTGCTTGAACTCAGTCACGCGGGTATAGGCGTGCTGATTTGGATGATTGATCACTGCCACTGGCTGGACTTGCGCCTCGTCGACAGTTTGCCACTCGAAGCGCAACGATCGGTACGGCAGCTTGCCGTAACAGTGCTGGAAGTACTCATCGATCGGTCCCGAGTAGATCAAGGTCTTGTAAGGGATCGCATTGCGCAGCTCTCGGAAATCAGCCTGCAACAGCACTGTGATGTTGCGATGCGAGAGCATGCGCTGGAACATGCGCGTGTAACCGTGGAGCGGCATCACTTGGTAGCGATCGGTGAAGTAGCGCGCGTCATGATTTGTGCGCGCCGGCACTCGGGCCGCGACGGAAGCGTCCAGCTGAGAGGGATCGAGCCCCCACTGTTTGCGCGTATAGTTCCGAAAGAACAAGTTGTACAAGTCGCGGCCGATCTGAGTGACTACGGCATCTTCGAAGGTCCTGACCTGGCTCACCTGCTCGGCGGCCGCAGCGTAGAACGCCTCGATGTCGTGCTCGGTCCGGGCAAGGCCGAACAGCGCATTGACTGTGTCCACGTTGATCGGAAACGGGACCTGCTTGCCGTTCACCTCGGCCAGCACACGATGCTCGTACGGACGCCACGCAGTAAACCGGGAGAGGTACTGGTACACGCGCAAGCTGTTCGTGTGAAAGATGTGCGGCCCGTACTGGTGGACCAACACACCGTGGTCGTCGAAGTGGTCATAGGCGTTGCCGCCGATGTGTGGCCGGCGATCGGCGATGCACACGCGTGCCCCAGTCGATGCGAGTCGCTCGGCGAGCACGCTGCCCGAGAAGCCTGCTCCCACGATCAAATAGTCAAACATGACTATCGCTCGCTATCTCGGCTTTGGCCGCCCGCGGGGTACGCCGCGCTCCCGCAGTCTCGAGCTCGTGCAGCATGTGCTGCCAGGTTGCATCCCACGACATCTCACGGAGCAGCGCATCGCGGCGAGCGTCGAGCTCGCTGTCCTGCTCTGCCAGCGCTCGCTCGATGGCTGACACAAAGGCGTCGGCGCCAGTGGCAATGTGCACGATGCCCAAGCGTCCGTAAGGCTCGACGACATCGCGGATCGGCGTGGACACAACCGGCTTACCGGCGGCCAGGTACTCGGGCGTTTTGGTCGGGCTGATGTAACGCGTGGCGTCGTTCAGCGCGAAAGGTAAGAGCGCCGCATCCCATCCTGACAAATAGGCAGGCAGCTCATCATAAGTCTTGAGGCCGAGGTAATGGATATTGTGGACTCTAGGAAGCTGCGCCGGATCGATCTTCACGACGGGCCCCAACATGACGAGCTGCCAGTCCGGTCTGCGCTGCGCAATCCCTACGATGAGCTCGAGGTCCATGCGTTCGTCGACCACGCCGCAGTAGCCGAGACGCGGCCGGGGAATGGTGGCTTGATCCCCCGGCTCGGCCAGCACGCCGCGAGCGCGCTCGAAATGCGCCACATCCACGCTGCTCGGCATCGCGTGCACATTTCGGTGCAGGGACCGCTTGGCTTCGTACAACGCGCGCCCGCCCGTAAACACCACATCGGCGAGCCTGAGCAGCTCTCGCTCTCGCTCCTGCAGCTCGGGTGGGGCAAACAGGAAGTTCGCCAGCTCGTCCATACAATCATAGACAACAAAGTCACGCGGCAGATGAGCCGAGACCCCGAGCATCATGGGTGTGTAGTACCAATGGATCGCGTGCTCGATATGCTCCCGCCGACACAGCTCCTCCAGCAGCGCACCAACGCGCGCCTCGGGCTCTGGATCGCCTGGCACTACCTGAGGCACTACGCGCAGCATGCCTGGGGCCACCTCCTCCGTATGGAGCCGAGCCACCTCCCCGTCGAATACAGGCTCTTCGATATAGAACACGCGGCGGCCTCGGGCGGCGCGAATCATAAGATGATTAGGACGTTGGAAGACGAAGCCCCAGCGTAAGTGAGAGAAGCACAGCACTACGTCAGCCAACATTCAGTACCTCCAGGTCGGCGCTCCAGCAATCGCGGTGCCAGAGGCATATCCGAATCTCGGAGCGAGTGAGCGCAGGCGCCGCTGCTCATACTGGGGCGAAAGTAGCGCGCGCGACGTTCATGCCCGCACACTGCACGCTGCTCCACTTCGCACAAACAACAAGGCGCTGCGTCAATCGTGTGTCCAACCTGTGCTGAGGGTTCTTGAAGCAGCAGAGTGCGGCGCATTTACAACACAGCATGTCGCGAGCGTAGAAGCTGCTGCAATCTGCCCGTGGCCGAGCACTTGCACGCGTGATCCCTTCCAAAGCGAAAGGTGGGTCATGCAATCGAGCAGCGAACAAGGAACGAAAATACAGCGCAGTCCCTCAGCAAGGTTGACGCGCACGAACGGAGAGCACAACGTCGGCGATGCAGAGCGCGTGGTGTCTTCGGTGGTAGGTGGCGCGCTGCTCCTGAGCGCACTGCGAACCCCAACGCCCGGCAGTGCTGCGCGCTTGCTTGGCGCTACAGCGCTCTTACACCGTGGTGTCACGGGACACTGCTATTTATATTCAGCCATGGGGCGGAGCACAGCGGGCTCCTCATTGGAGCGCGCCGCGGTGCAGCAGTCTATCACCATCGGCAAGTCACCCGAGGAGCTGTACCGCTTCTGGCAAGAGCCGAAGAACATGTCGGCGATCATGAAAGACTTCGCGCAGGTCGAGGACGCTGGTGGTGGCCGCTGGCGCTGGACTGTCTCGTTCCCCGGCGCGCGCAAGCTTAGCTGGACCACGAGCCCGACGGCGCAGCGGCCGGGCGAGCTGATCGCATGGCGCACAGAGGCGGATGCGCCGTTCGTGCACGAAGGATCGCTGCGCTTGCGCAAGGCGCCGCGCGATCTCGGCACCGAGGTCACGCTGAGTATGAGCTTCGGCGCAGAGCACGGACCGCTGCGTAAGCTGACAGGTCGCCTCTTCAAGACGATCCCGCGCGCGCTCGAGGAGACCATATTGCGCCACGCCAAGAGCCTGATCGAAGCAGGTGAGATTCCTTCGCTCGAGCACAATCCAGATGCCCGCACGCGTTCACTGCCGGAGCGCAAACCCAAGCCTCAGCGCATCGCGAGCCAGTCAGTTACAACCTCGACTGCAAGGAGCATGTCATGAAAGCTGTATGTTGGAATGGCATCAATGACCTGCGGGTCGAGCGCGTGCCCGATCCAGAGATCGTCAACCCGCGCGATGTGATCTTGCGCGTGACTGCGTCCACGACCTGTGGCTCAGACCTGCACTTCATCGATGGCTACATCCCCACCATGCGTGCAGGTGATGTGATCGGTCATGAGTTCATGGGCGAAGTCGTGGAGCTGGGCTCCGAGGTGAAGAAGCTACAACGCGGAGACCGCGTGGTGGTGCCGTCGTTCATCTGTTGTGGCAACTGTTGGTACTGCAAGCAAGATCTCTACTCGCTCTGCGACAACACCAATCCCCGGGCGGAGCTGCAGGAGGCGGCGCTCGGTTATCCCACTGCCGGTATCTATGGGTACACGCACGCTTTCGGCGGCTACGCGGGGTCACATGCCGAATACATCCGTGTTCCGCACGCTGACGTCGACTGCTTCAAGGTGCCAGAAGGTCTGCGCGACGAGCAGGTGCTATTCCTCTCTGACGCGGTGCCGACAGGCTACATGGGCGCTGACTTCTGCAACATCCAGCGGGGCGACACCGTGGCTGTCTGGGGTGCAGGTGGAGTCGGGCAAATGGCGCTCCAAAGCGCACGCTTACTAGGCGCAGAGCGCGTGATCGCGATCGACCGCTACGCCGATCGTCTGCATCTAGCGCACACGAAAGCGCACGCCGAGACGATCAACTACGAAACTACCAACGTCATCGAAGCGCTCAAGGAGCTCACAGGTGGTCGTGGACCAGACGCTTGCATCGACGCGGTAGGCATGGAGGCACACGGCCCCGGCGTCGAGTACGTCTATGATCGCGTCAAGCAAGCGCTGCATTTGCATACTGATCGCGGTGATGCGCTGCGCCAAGCGATCTTGGCGGTACGCAAGGGCGGAACGCTGTCGATCCTCGGCGTCTACGGCGTGATGGACAAGTTCCCGCTGGGCGTGATGATGAACAAAGGTCTGACGGTCCGCACGGCGCAACAACATGGCCAAAAGTATGTGCCCAAACTGATCGAGCACGTGCAGCGTGGCGAGCTCGATGCAGAGTTCCTCGCGACGCATCAGTTCTCGTTAGATCAGGCGCCGCACGCGTACGAGATGTTCAAGACGAAGCAGGACGGCATGATGCGCGCGGTGTTCAAGCCCAGCTGAACACACGACTCGACCTCACCGCTCCCTCTTCTGGCAGCGCGCCGCCATCCGCGGCGCGCTGTCTTGCGTGTTATCGAGCATGCTCCGCGTTCACGCATGAAAAATAAGGAAATCCACGATCGCTTACGGCGCCCCATCGCGTGCACGCATACGCAGTGACAGAAGTGCTCCCGCGACTCGCCACTGTCGCACACAGCGCGGTGTGAGCTAAAAAGCCGCTGATTTTGCAGATTTTCACCGCAGCACGCCGATCCATTATTGTCGCACTGATCGGATAGCGATCCACAGTGAGACGATGCGACACACATTTCGGCGACTCGCGAGATCCTGATGCCTAGCATGTGTGTTTTTTGGGTTGCGAAGTGAGCCGCGACTCTGCATTTAGGCAACTACGTCGACGAAGAGTGAAAGCCGCGCACAGCTGGCGCGTGCTTTCGTCGCTGCTTGTTGCGCCTAATGTAGCGCAGCAGTCGAGCAACCTCATTACGTAAGCGATAGGACAACCTCGACCATGAAGACATTGAATGTATGGCTAAGCGTTGCTGTTCTCACTGCTGCTGCTGCATGCGGCGAGGACTCTACAAACACCGGTACGGAAGCTGACCCCGCAACGGGCGCGACTGCTACTTCCACCGCAGGCACCACCGGCACGCAAGGCGCGTCGGGCAACGCTTCAACGGCAACCAACAGAGCTTCGACAGGAACGAGACCTGCCACCAGTGGCGCAGGCCAAACAGGGAGCTCAGGCTCATCCGGTTCATCACGCTCCTCAACCACCGGCGCAGCGGGCGCTTCTGCGGCAGGCGCTGCCGCGACGGCGGGAAGTGCGGGAAGTGCGGGAAGCGCCACCTCCGATGACGACGCAGGCGTGCCCGATGTGCCCACAGCAGGCAGCGCCGCACCCGGAACCGCAGGCGCGGGCGGCAGCACGTCTACGTCTGGAACTGCCGGCGCGAGCGCGCCGACAGCAGGCACCGGCGGCGCTGCATCGGGCGGAAGCGGTGGTAGGCGCTCTCCTGGGGTCCCAGGCACCGGTGGCAGCGGCGGACGCGGCGCAGGCCTCCCGGGCTTCCCAGGCGGTCCGGGACAAGGCGGTCCGGGACAAGGCGGCCCCGGCATCCCGGGCATCCCAGGCCTACCCGGCACAGGCGGGAGCGGCGGCTCAGGCGGCGCCGGAGGTGACGACAGTACACCATGAGTTAGACAGTTAGATCTAACACAAGCATGGTCGTGATCGATCTTCGACCCCTCGACCACGACCATGCTCATGGGATGTAGATCGCAGCTATCCGTCGCGTGCCCGCGAGTATGGTGCAACGCAAAGGCGTTCTGCCGTGGTGGTCGGATGCAGAGCTCCGCGTCGCGTTATCTCTGTGATCACGCACTAGCTCGACCTTTCGAGCGCTGCTCACCGACACGATGAGTCATAGCGCCGTGCTGGACGTCGGGTGCGGTACTGGCAGCACAACGATCGCAGCTGCGCGACGGGTCGGACCACACAACCCATGTTTGGGCCCGACATCTCAGAGCGATGCTCGCCGTGGCGCGCGCTCGGTCACAAGGCGGCATCGACGTAGCGGGCGCATAGCATGCAGCTCTGGCGCGACACGTCATGACTGCTGCGTCTGCAAAGCTTCACGTGGCTGAGCCGCCAGCGAATCGTAATTTCTCACATGCGACGCGCTAACGAAGATCAGCGGCGTGCTGCATCACGGACCGAGGACATCCGAGCGCGGACCCCTTCGAGACCGAACGCCGGATCAAGCGTTTCGCGTGAACAGAGCAGCCTCTCTCGCTCCTGGAAGGCTTTGGTCGACCGCTAGCTGCGCCTGGTCTCTTGCAGCGTACGCGCGTTCGTTAGCCTCCTACTCGCTCTAGGAAACTTGCTCGTGCGGCTTCAGGGCAGACGCACCACACGCTGACGACATCGGCCTCGGCTTGCGCCAAACGCGGACATGATCCACATCGCGCCGTGGGAGTGCTGCAAGGGATTGCTGCGCGGCGCCGGCCGTTATGTACGCAGCGGCGGCGTGCTCGTGATGTACGGGCCCTTCCGCATCGGTGGCGCGCACACCGCAGAGAATCTCGGCGCGGCCGCGCTCGATACAAAGCTGTTGCTCTCGGCCCTGTCGACCCCGGACGAGCCGGAGCTGGCGCTGCGCGGTCCGCAGCTTTCGCCTGCGCGAGAATAAGGCGCGCCTCTATCGCATCACGAGGCCAACGCCGCGCTTGTGCTCTGTTCGCGCGCTCGAGCTGGCCCGAGCCGCGGATGTGGACCGCCCGCAGCCCAAAGCGGCCGGTCAGCCCACGGCGCCCTTGCGGAGACCCCCTCGGGGTTGCTACAACCGAGTCGGTCTCAAAAATGGACGAACTCAAGAAACCCGTGTGTCTCGTCGTGGGGGCCGGTGACGGCGTAGGCGCCGCGATCGCGCGAGCGTTCTCCGCGGAGGGCATGACGGTCTGCGTCACGCGCCGTCCGCGCAACCAGGCTGCGCTCGACAAGCTCGCCGACACTGTGCGTGCAGCGGGTGGCAACGCACATGCGTTCGGCGTCGATGCGCGCGTGGAAGAGGACATGGCCGCGTTGTTTGCGCGGATCGAGCGCGAGATAGGTCCACTCGAAGTGGTTGTCTTCAACATCGGCGCGAACGTGCGCTACGGCATCCGCGAGACCACCACGCGCGTGTTCACGAAGGTCTGGGAGATGGCCTGTCTTGCAGGCTTCATCACCGGGCGCGAGGCAGCCGAGCGCATGGTCCCACGCGGCTCAGGTTCGATCTTCTTCACCGGTGCGACCGCCTCCACGCGCGGCGCGGCAGGCTTTGCTGCCTTTGCTGCAGCCAAGAGCGGCTTACGAGCGCTCGCGCAGAGCATGGCCCGTGAGCTCGGCCCGCTTGGCATTCACGTCGCGCACGTCGTGATCGATGGTGCGATCGACGGCACCTTCATCCGGCAGAGCGGCGCAGACGTCGATGCGCTGCTCGATCGTGATGCCATCCTGAAGCCTGATGAGATCGCCAAGAGCTACGTTTGGCTGCACAAACAAGCCCGTTCCGCTTGGACGCACGAGCTCGATCTGCGGCCTTGGGTAGAACGCTTTTGAGAGAGGGTCGCCATGTCTGCCACCATCGAATTCATCTTCGACTTCGCCAGTCCTAACGCGTATCTCGCACAGCGCGTGCTGCCCGGCATCGCGGAGCGCACCGGTGCGAACGTCCAGCTCGTGCCCTGCTTGCTCGGCGGCATCTTCAAGCTCACGGGCAACCAGTCGCCAATGGCTGCATTCGCTGCAGTGAAAGGAAAGCTCGCGTACGAGCAACTGGAGACAGAGCGCTTCATCGCAAAGCACCGCCTCCACGACTTCAAGCTGAACCCCCACTTTCCTTTGAACACCTTGACGATCATGCGTGGCCTCATCGCGGCGCAACGCAGCGGCGTCAGCGAGGCGTATGTGAAGGTCGTCTCCGCTGCGATGTGGGAACAGGGCGAGAAAATGGATGACCCTGCCGTGATCGAGCGCGTGCTGCGCGAGGGCGGGCTCGATGCCCCGGCGCTCCTCGCATCGACGCAGAATGCCGAGGTCAAAGCAGAGCTTCTGACCAACACCGAGCGTGCGGTACAGCGCGGCGTGTTCGGCATCCCCACCTTCTTCGTCGGCGACGAGATGTTCTTCGGGAAAGAACGCCTAGCCCAGCTCGAAGAGCTACTAAAATAGCGCGTTACGACACATATCTAACAGCTCGCTGGTGCCGCTGCCCGAAGCGGGCGATCATCATCGAAGATGACCGCCCCTTTGCTTCTCTGAGAAGCTAACAAATCAGAACATCCAGTTCTTCGTCTGCGACTTCCAGATGCCCATGTGAAACTCACCATCGGGCCCAGTGAACTGCGCGGCACGCTCGGTCTCGTCTGCGAGATGCCAACGCAGCCAAGCGATCATGCCGGCCATCGCCCGACGCGCGCACATGATGTGATCCACACCATCGAGCACGGAGAAGAACGTCGGCTGGTCTTCGACCGTCTCCCAGTCGCCTTCGCAGTTCGGCAGCGCGAAGTCGGTCTCGCCGCAGATGTAAGCCGTGGGAGTCTTCACCTTGGACGAGCCGCGCATGTCGAACGAGCCACCGGCAATATGAATGGTCGTCTTCAGGCGGTCTTCCATGCCCTCCTGATCGAACGTCGCGACTGAGCCTTGCGAGTGACCGCCCATACCGATGCGGGTGGTGTCGAGCTTCTGGTGGAACGGGCTACTCGCATCTTCGTTTTGCGCGATGATGAAGTCGAGCGCAGCCTTCATGTCCGCCGCGCCCTTCTGCGCTTTATCCGGCGAGATCACCACGAAGCCGTGGGTCGCAAACTGCACGAAGAACTCAGCGTAATCGGCGGGCACCGAGCCCGAGCCTGTCCCCCACACGAAGATCGGATGCTTCACGCCGTCTTTTCCGAGCTCGGTCGGGCGGAACACGTAGAACATGCCGCCGACGGCTTCGTGCGTAGCTTCGAACGGGCCGTCTTCGGTGGTCGAGTTGACCTTGGGCAGAATGCCGCCGCCTGCCGTCGGGGCAGCGGGCGCAGCGCCAGCTGCTCCTGCGGCACCTTGCGTGTTGTTGGCGCCGGCTGCGCCGGAGGCTCCAGCGGCGTTCGAGCCAGCGGCAGCAGCTGACGGCGTCGTCGGGGCGGCAGCACGCCCTCCGCTACCAGCTGCTGCTGATGGGGTCGCCGTCGCGGGCGTCCCGGCGCGACCAGCTTGCGCAGTGTTGGTCGCGGGCGTAGCGCTCTTCGCGCCGCCGGTGCCTGCCGCTGATGGCGTCGTCGTGGGCGATGTTGTTGCTGGCGTGCCCGCCGCACCTTGAGCACCGGAGGCAGCCCGCGAGTCAGAGCCGCACGCGACCGTAACGAGCACCAAACCAGTAAAGAACGCACACCCAATTCGATGTTTATTAGCCACAACTCGCCTCATGCTTTGGCTCGATACTGTTCGCTCGCGGCCAAAAACCTTACTCGAGTGTGACTCCCTACGAAAAAACAGCCCGACTCCACCAAATAGTGACGGCGAGACGTTGCCGCCTTATCGTCCACGAGCGCTGTCAGGCGCGGGAGCGATGCACCCTTTCAACCGGCGAATGACTCGCGCTGCGCTACCTCTGGAGCGAGCTGCGCAGGTGGGGTTTTCGCTGCGCGCAGTGTGCGTAGCACGATGTTTGGTTTGAGCAGTGCAGCCGGGGCGTCGATCAGCTGGGCGACGCGGAAGAAGGCGTAGCCGAGCTGCGGATCGTGCGCCGCGCCTCGCCGCAAGGCGCGTACGTAGCGCCCGAGCAGGTTGCCGATGGCAGAGCGCTTGCCCTCCACTTCGGGATAAGCGAGGTCCGCCCCGACAGCGATCGTCCAAGGCGTGTCGATGATCTTTGCTGTCTTGCGGAAGAGCTGCTGCCATAGCGGTTCGTTCTCTTGCTGCAAGCATTCCCGCAGCGCGACGGCTTGCAGCGCTGCGACGCTCATGCCTTGACCGAAGCTCGGATTGAAGCTGCAGAGCGTATCGCCGATGGCGAGTAAGCCTTCCGGGAATCGGTCCAGCCGCTCGTAGCGGCGACGCTGACTGTACGGGAAGCGCATGCTCGCTGGCTCACCCTCAGGCTCAGCAGCTCTCATGAGCTCATAGATCGCCGGATTCGATAGACCGCGCGCGAACGCCAGCATGCCCTCGTGCGTCGGCTCGGGCACTTCGCCGAGACACCCCACGAGCGTCACCATCCAGCGGTCGTTTTCCTGCGCCAACACGACACCACTGCGCTTGTCGGGCGGCGCAACCGCAGCGATCAGGCCGCGCGCACCACCTGCGTCCCCAGGCCTGCGTCGGTACAAACAGCTCGCATAACGAATGTCGGTGTGCACACGCTCCTCGGGCGCAGGCTCGAAGCCGAGCGTTTGAAGCCAACTGTTGATCCGCGACCCGCGGCCGCTCGCATCCACGACGAGCTCCGCGGGCAAGCTGTGCGTGATCTGCGCCGAGCCGCGCGCCTTGGCGCGTACGCCGCACACCACGCCCTGAATCGAGATCGGCGCCACCACATCCAGACCATCGAGCAGCGTGACGTTCGGCAGCTGACGCACGCGCGCCCGCAAGTGCCCTTCGAGAAGCGGGCGGCTCACCAACAACGAACGCAGATCACTCGCAAAGCGCGCGAGCGGCTCACCCTCGTTGAAGAAGCGCACATCGTTGGCGATGTCACATTCGATCGCGCCTTGCGCGACCAGCTCAGCGACACAACCAGGGAACAAACGCTCGATCGCGTTGATCCCACCGCACAATAGCCCATGCGCGTGAGCGCCCTGCGGGATGCCCTTGCGACCCTCGACGGCTTTGGGCAATCGATCCCGATCTAACACTGTCACTCGAGCGAAGTGTTCGCGCAGCACAGACGCTGCCATGAGCCCGCTCACACTCGCGCCGATAACGATCGCATGATGATTAGAAGTCACACTTCCTCCTCGTGCCGCGGCAGATGAAGTGCGCTGCGCCGGCGCGAGGAGGCATTGCAGGTGCTGTGCCCGTAGCCGCGAGCGTTCAGCGACGTCTCGGGCCAGAATACCCGGCGTTTTCGCTGGCACAGCCCCGGCACGTGCCGGCACGCGGCTTTGTGAGTTAAGTCACTCGGCGGTCTCCAAGTATGCCTTCACCTCTGATTGTCGATTCGTTACATGCGTGACGAGCTGTTCGACAGCCTGCGTGAACGCATCCGGCGCACGCAGGAATGTATAGCCGGGCTGCTCGCCCTCTGGACCTGTGACATATGGAGCGATCATATCGCGCGCGGCATGGAACGCTTCGGTGTACACTTCCGGCGTGTACTCGCGCTCGATCACTTGCGCGAGAAACGCGTGATAGCGCGCGCGGTACTGCGCGTCGTCGAGCAGGAAGCGGATCAAGGGCCAAGCGTCCGTCACCTCAGACAACCCGAGGGAGGGCGCCGCACCGCCGATGCCACCGCCTGTGGTGAACGCAAAGCTATGATCCCAAGGAATCCACTGCAGCTTACCTGCTGCATTCGGATTCGCATAGAGATAGTAGTTGTGTGACATGCGACCATACTGATCCCAGTCCTGCACGACCGTGTTGAGCGCGAGCCAATGTAAAAACAGCTCCACGTCGAACACGGCTTCGAGCCCGGCGCGCCATGCGGCTGCGTCCGTGCGATCGGCGTGCAAAGCATCGTACGCTGCTTTGACATCAGAGTAGTCAGCAGCGGCCTGATTGTTTTCCTTCTCGAAAGACTCTTCCACCCATGTGGACCAGGTCGCGCCCGTTCCGTCAGGCTTATAGAGGTTGCCACTGTGCCCACCGAAGCGAGAGTCGAGAAATGGATTGTCAGACGGCAGCTCGATGCCAGTGTACAGGCCGAAGTATTGTGGACCGTCACCGCGATCGATGTAGACCCGATAGAACGCTGTGGACGGTGAGCCGACCCCCGCTTGACTGAACACATCCGTACCAAGCTTCTCGCGCAGCAGCGACTGATCCATCGAAGCATTCGATAGGCTCAGATTCTTGAAGCCATAGAAGCGCTGATTGTGAGTCTCGGGATAGGTCGCTTCGAATTGATCGAACTGCAGCCGGAAGGGCAACTTCCACACGCCCTGCCCCCACGGCATGCTCAGACTGGAGTTGCCTTTGAACCGGATGCCCACATGGCTCCAACTGCGCTCCGCGGTCGCGATGTCGCACTCCACGTAGGTCGGCGTCGCGCCGATCAAGTCAGACGTGCCTCCGTTCATGAATCCACCGGGGCCCATGCCGCCCGGCCCGCGGGGACCTCCTTCGGGGATGCACAGCAACTCATCCCCGAAGATCTGATTGCAAGTGCCTGTGCTCTCGCTGCCCATGACCGTCGCGGAGCACGCGGCACCGGCATCCAGCCCCGCGCAGGCTTCTGCAAGCTCGGGAGGTGGGCCTCCGCCTGGCCCACCCGGTCCACCTGGTCCACCTGGCCCCCGGCCCTTACGCTCACCGAATGGCCCGACCAACGCGGTCATGTCGTCGACCATGGCTTGCCAGTTGGCTGCCGAGATCTTGATGTCGATACGCGCGACATTGTCTTGCGGAAATGCGGCCGCGTAATCTGGCTCCTCCACCTGATCGTCTGCCTGCGCGGAAGCTGCGGAGTCGGCGCGCACACTGGCATCGCGCGCCTCCTGTGAGTCCGGCTCGGCCGTGTCGCTGTCGCATGCGGCGCTTGCAGCGAGCAGCAGCCATGTGCTTCGCACGAGGATCCGGCGCAGAAAACGTTGTGTCGATGTCTCGCTCATAGGTCAGCCACGGTGCGGGACCCAAGCGCCACGTCGCCCTTCTCCCTCTGCCTTGGCCGCAGTGGAGCATGGCGCGAGCGTGACGAACCCGGGTCGTAACGGTGACAAGATACAGCGAGCGCTGACGAGGAATGTCGCCCGACACGATTTGAAATATTAGGACCGTGAAAGACGCCGCGCACCGGCCAACGTGCCGAGGCCGGTTGGCTCGGGCCATTCACCAGGCAAACACGTCGCCGGCGCAGCTCGCTGATCGGCCTGCAGCCATAAGCGGCGGCGGCAAGCCACCAACCTCGCTTACCGTGACACGCCCTAGCAGCTTACAGGCATTTCTCACGCATCCGGCCCACTGAACTACTTGCGCGCTCTCAGCGGACCATCGACGCAGCTGCCCGCTGCCGCTCCTGGCGGCGGCGCATCACAACTTGGGCCAGCACGAAGCGCCGCGTTCGGGCGCGGACAAGAGCACGGTTTGGCCGCCGCCCAGCCGGCGCTTATATCGCCGCTATTGGCTGCGCCGAGGTCGGGGACAGCGCGCGCGATCGAGCTTGCTGTCGCACCATGCGAGACGCATGAGCTGTCCACTCAGCTCATGCGTTCTGACTTTAGCGGCTGTAAGTTAGTTGGTGCTTTCCGCAGTGAGCTCGACGGTCACAGGATCGCAAGGGGCCGTGCACATGGTCGTGTCGGTGGGCGGCGTGAAGCTGATCGAGATTCGGCTGCCATCGCTAGGCGCGGTCACCGGGAAGAGCGCGCTCACCGAATACCCTCGAACGGACAGAAGGTGAGTCACGTCTCTGGCTTGTGATCCCTCGAGCTGGGATAACGACGCGCCCGAGACAGTCGCTGTGGCCGGCCTCTTTTCGACGAGCGCTCTGAAGCCTGGCGAGATGGTGACGGACCAGCTGTTGAAGAGCGGCGTAGCGGTGATGGCGTTCTTCGTGACGCACTCTCGCTGCAGGAAGCAACGCTTGGTGTTGTCGTTGCAGTCCAGGTCGGTCACGCAGTGCACGCAGCCGCCGAGGAAGTCGCACATTCTTCCGCCGTTGCTCGAGCAAGCCGTGCCTTTGGGTTTGGGGCTGCCTGCTGCGCACATGCCGGCGTTGCAGGTGAGCGTGCCGCACTCGTTCATGGCTTCGCCGCAATCGGCGTCTGTGTTGCATTGGACACACGCGCCTTCTGCGCAGAAGGCTGTAGGTGCCGCGCACGGCTGCGGCGTGAGCATGCCTCCTTCGCTGCAGGTCATGACCGTGCGTTCGTCTTCGCAAGTTGCGGGCGTGCCCGGCATGCACTCGAGACAGCCTTTAGCTTCGACGTTGCAAAGCCCTGGCTCGCATGCAGGGCCTTCGTTTTCGTAACCGGTGAAGTCGGCATTGCAGACCTGCAGCTGGTCGCCCATGCATTGGTATTCGCCCTCGCGGCATACCTGCGAGTCGCAGGTGCCCATGTCTGCTTTGCAGAGCAGCGCGGACGGGCACTCCATCTCGACGACCCATGCACCTGTGTCGTCGCAGCGCTGGAGCTCGATATCGACGCACTGGAACGTGCCGGGATCGCATTCGCCGCATTGGCCGGTCGTCAAGCCTGCTTGGCACTGTGCTGCTGTCATGCACGACTGCGGACGGCCTTCGTAGGCTCCGTCGACGCAGTGGTAGAGCATGGCTTCGTCGCAGACGTGCTCGTCGACTTTCCCTTCACAGGCCGGGATCGCTCGAGGATTGGCTGTCGCTGGCGCCGCGCCGCCTGCGGCCGATGCGCGCGCGGAGCCGCCAGCAGCGGCAG
>Ga0190269_10000107_pt1 | contig 39484 bp, 30 predicted proteins | sample Popmic249IS_FD_133749 | JGI IMG/M metagenome (GOLD analysis project Ga0190269, IMG submission 133749) | Populus adjacent soil microbial communities from riparian zone of Blue River, Arizona, USA - 249 IS | ecosystem: Environmental > Terrestrial > Soil > Riparian zone | place: USA: Arizona... | reverse complement strand
TCAAAGCCCAACGTCAGTGCGATCGGCAGGCCGATCGCGCTCCAGAGCGAGTAGCGACCGCCGACCCAATCCCAGAACGCAAACATGTTCGCGGGCTCGATCCCGAAGCGGCTGACAGCTTCGAGGTTGGTCGAGATCGCGACGAAGTGCTCGCGCACAGCGCGCTCGGAGCCGAGCGCCGTGAGCAGCCAGCGCTTCGCCGACTCTGCGTTGGTCATCGTCTCTTGCGTGGTGAACGTCTTCGACGCCACGCAGAACAGCGTGCTCTCCGGCTTGATCTTGCGGAGCGTCTCGGCGAGATGGGTGCCGTCTACGTTCGAGACGAAGTGCGCCGTGATGCCCGGCTGCCAATACGGTCGCAACGCGTCAACTACGAGGTGCGGCCCGAGATCAGAGCCGCCGATGCCGATGTTCACGATGTCCGTGATGCGCTTGCCGGTGTGACCGACATGCTGGCCAGTGTGAACGCGCTCACAGAACGAACGCATTTGCGCGAGCACGCCGTTGACCTCAGGCATCACGTCGCGGCCGTCGCGGCCGCCAACCTGCACTGGCGAGTTGCTGCGATTGCGCAGCGCCACGTGCAGGACCGACCGGCCTTCCGTGAAGTTGATCTGCTGGCCCGAGAACATCGCCTCGATCGCAGCGGGCACGCCGCGCTCGTGGGCGAGATCCAGGAGTCGCGCGATCGTCTGCTCTGTCACGCGCTGTTTGGAGTAGTCGAACAGCAGATCCGAGAGCTCTACCGAAAATTCGTCGAAGCGCTTGGGGTTCTGCGCGAACAGCTGATTCAAATGAAGCGGCGCGGTCTGGTCGCGCTCGGCCAGAAGCGCACGGTAAGCGGGTGAGTCGGTGAGCTGAGCCATGACCGCAGTCTACCACTACTTTGGTCGAGTCTTACCGCTCCGCACGCACAGCACGCACTGACGGTTGCAAGTGCGTTTCGGCCACATGTGCAGTCGCGACGGTCACCATGCATGCGCTACGGCGCAGCGTCCGAGCAACAACGAAACCCGAGGCCGGGCAGCACAGTGCTCGCCTGGGCCTGAGATAGTGTGGTTTGACACGTCAAGCCGAGGCGTGGCGACTCGAAGGAGCCGCCCCGGATCACATGGATCGTCCCGCCGCTCAGTTGGTTGACCCACTCTTTTACGTTGCCCGAGAGGTCGAAGATGTTTTGATCGCCTTTGCACCCGGACAAGCTGCCGGTCGCGCGGATCCCCTCAGCGACGCCGCCATCCGCGTCGTCCGTCGTAGCGTAGTCCGCGCCGTTGCAAGCCTCTGGATCGTAGCTCGCGCCATACGGATAAGTACGCGTCGCCGCGCCTTCGCATGCCCATTGCCACTCGTCGCCGGTGCACAGGCGCTTACCTGATGCGGCGCACGCTGCGCTCGCGCCGGCGTGCGATACAAAGGTCCACGGTTGAACCCCGGGACGGGAGCACGCGCGTGCGCCGCTGATGCCCGCGCCGTCCGCCACCGCGTCGGGCCGCGACGCTTCGTACGCGAAGATGTAATACGTCTGACTCTGGTGCGTCACTTCGATCATCGCGTCGAGCACGCGATGCGGATCGTCCGGGTCGGAGTTGTCGACCACGCCATCGCAGTTGTCATCGAAGCCATTGCACAGCTCGGGGGTGTCAGGACCGGCGCCCGGCACCGGATCCGGCAGCACGCTCAAGTCACACGCCGTGGCCTTCTCATCCTCCGTGCACGCGATCACACCGGCGTTGCGGCACGCTCCGATCTTGCCATCGTCGCAGCTCTTGCCGAGATCGGGCCACGGCTCGTCGACCTGCCCGTCGCAGTCATTGTCCAAGCCATCGCAGCGGCGCTCTTCCGTGTCGATGCCATTGGCGATCGCCGGATCGAAGTCGACACTCGCGGGATAGTCGCAAAACCACGTGGTCTGCGCGGCGCGCTTCACGCATACGACGCGCGTGTCTGCGCACGGCGTATTCGCGGTGTGCCGGCACAGCGTGCTGCCGTCCGGCGGCGTGAGCGCTTCATCGATGATCCCATCGCAGTCATCGTCGACGCCGTTGCAGTCCTCGGGCACCTGCGGAAACACGGGGCAGTGGTACTCGCAGCCGAGCTGATCATCTAGGTCCATGAACCCGACCAAGCACTCTGCCAGCTTGCATTCGCCGTTTTCGCAGGCCGTTTCGGCGTTCTCTGCGAGGCACGAGTGGTCGCAGGCACCGCAGTGCCGAACGTTGCTGCTCAGATCGAAGTCTTCGTCGATCGCACCATCGCAGTCATCGTCGAGCTGGTTGCACAGCTCGTCACCAAGCGCGCTGCACACCGGTGGCACGAGCGTGCCGCCCTCGCGGTTGCCAGCATCCGCGTTGCCATAGGGTGGAATCAGCACGCTGCCGGAGTCGATGGCGCCTGCGTCGCGCGCGCCTCTGCCGCCACCAGCGGCAACGCAGTCGAGACAAATCGCCTTGGGCTCGCACGCGGAGAGCGCCAGGAGCACGACCGCACATGCTGCGAGGCGCCGCCGCCAGCGCAACACGAGGCCAAGTCCGAGCCACAGCAGCCATCCGCTGCCGCTATCGGCGGCGCCAGGGCGTACGTGCGTGACGCTGCAGTTCTTTGCGCCGGAGGTGCTGATGTACGTGGGGGGCCTGTCCGTTCGCGGCGCGCGCGGTGCAACGCACCTGGGCGCGCCTGTCTCGGTGACCTTGCACTCCGTGTTCGGCGGACACCAGGTGACTGAGCATGGATCCGGCACGCAGCCGGACTCGGTCACACATACTTCTCCGATCGGGCAGGCTGCGCTCGCGCATGGATCTGCAGCACACTGGCCCTCGCGGCACGTCAGCGCGCCTTCACACTCCACGCCGGCGCACACGTACGCTTCGCACTGGCCCTGATCGTTGCAGTGCTCGTTGCTCCCGCAGTCGAGGTCATCGCACTGGTCGATGCACTCGCCGTTGTAGCAGAACTGGCCCGACTCGCAGCGCACGCCCGCACACGAGTCCTCCTGACACAACCCCTTATAACAAATTTGATCACCCGGACATCCGGAGAAGGTGCAGTCGCGGCACACGCCGCGCAGGCAGGTCAGGCCTTCGTCGCAGGTGATCGTGTCACAGGGATCTACGCACACATCGTCGATGCAGCGCTCGTTCGAGCGGCACAGCGCACATGCACGCGGCAGGCAGTAATCCGCCTCGAGCACATCTGAGCGCACGCACATCAGACCGACCGGGCAGCTAAACTCCGAGCCGCCGCAGCGACTGCGACATGCACCCTCGATACACGCCGTGGGATCGGGGCACGGCGCCATGTTGTCGATCTCGCCATCGCAGTCGTCGTCCAGGCCGTTGCACTGCTCGAGCTGCGGACCGATGTTGCCGACGCACTGCAATGTGCCCGCGATGCAGCGAATGTTGCCGGGGCGGCACACGCCGCTGTTCTCGCCGCATTCCCGACCGAGCGATGGGTCGCGCTCGTCGAGCTTGCCGTCGCAGTCGTCGTCCTGGCCGTTGCAAAGCTCGGCGCCAGTCGGTGTACAGTCGTTGGTCCCGCACTGCAATCCCTCGTCGATCGCGAGGTCACAGTCGTCGTCGAGGTCGTTGCACAGCTCAGGCTGCGGGTCCGGACCGGCCTGCGTGATCTTGCACTCGACGCCATCACCTGCCTGGTTGCACTCGAGCTTGCCCGTGCCGCGACATACCCCTTCTTTGCCGTCGTCGCAGTCCGCGCCAAGGCCAGCAAAGCCCTCGTCCGTGCGGCCGTCACAGTCATCGTCCTCACCGTTGCACGACTCGCTGACGATCGCGTCGCTGATGATGCCGGTGAGCGCAGGCACCAGCTGGTCAGGATCGTTGACAAAGATCGCATCGGTCGTGCCGCCAGCAGCGGCGATCGCTTCCAGCGATGCCTCCTCCTCTGGCAACACGCTGACCGCGAGCACGTGCACATCCACACCGAGCGCGTGCAGCGCCGCCGCAGCCGCGACTGGATCTTCGTTGCAGCTCTCGGCGCCATCGGTCACCAAGATCACTTCATAGCCGCGACACATCGCGGCCGCGTCTTGCTTGCGGATAGGCGCGATGTAGTCCTCGATCGCCTGCAGCGAGCCTGCGAGCGGGGTCGGCCCTGAGCCGCGCAGCTCGCAGTCATTGCCTTCGCTGTGTCGGCATACGTCGCCTTCGCGAATGTCATCGTCGAAGCGCGACTCGCGCCCGTCGAGCCAGCGCACAGTGTCACGCGGCAGACTGCCGAAACCCGAGAGCACATCCGCACCGCGCCGCGGCGAGCCGCACGAGCCTGCGTAGTTGATGCACTCGGTCGTGCTGCTCGTGCTCGGGCCGGGCACTTGCCGCACCTGCACCGTCTGGCTCGGGCCGATCTCGACATCGCACACGCTCGCGCCGGTGTTGTCAGACGGGTCGTCGTAGCTCGCGACGATTCCCTGACATTCGAACCACGTGGCGGTCTGACACGAACGACGCAACCCCTGGTCCTGATGGTAGCGGGCGAGCGCGAACTCGATCTCCGGATACGCGCTGATCACCTGACCGAGCGCTTCGCGCGCCAAGAACAAACGTGAATCGCCTGCGGCGGCAACGCCCGGGTGCTCCTCGCTGCCATCGCCAAACGTCGGAAAGCCTGCGAGGTTGAGCAACATCGACGCGCTCGTATCCATGATCACCGCGACGCGCGGACGCACTGCGTCGGGCTGCGCCACGCAGCTCGCGTTCGTCGCGGTCTCGGGATCGCAGCTGTTGGCGACACCGTTCACGCAGCGCGGGATCTCCTGCGCGCAGCTTCCTAGCCCGCACGTTTGGGTGCCGAGATCCTCGTCGATGTCGCCGTCGAAGTCGTTGTCGTAGCCATCGCAGAACTCACCGACATACGCGCCGTCGAGCTGGAGCTCGCCCGCGCCGCCACCAGCTTCACCCTTGCAGATGGTGCAAGTGCCGCCCTCTGCGCCGCGCACATTGAACTGCTCGCGCGGGCCGGGCGCGAGCTCGCGCGTCACTGACAGCACACTGATGATCCCGCCGCCTCCGCCGCCGCCGCAGTCATCGCAGGTTCCGCTCGTCTGGGAGCCCATCGCACAGTCTTGATAGTTCGGCTGGGCAGCATTCGCCGCGTGCGTGTCGCCACCGAGGCCGCCTGCTGCTGACACGCGCGCGTTCTGGCTGATCGCGACGTGGTCACCTACGATCAGCACGCTGCCACCGGCGCCGCCGCCCGCGGAGTCGTTGCCGATGCCGCAGCCGCGCTTGCCGCCGGCGTCGATCGTGCCGTCGATGCGCACGTTGCCGGCCATCAAGCGCAGCGCGCCACAGCCAGCCGGAGCCATCGCATCGGCGGTCTCGCCCAAGCGATCCACCAAGCCCACCAGCACCACGCGGCCGCCGCCGCTTCCAGCTGTCATCGGTTGCGTCGTCCAGCCATCGCCATCGCGACAACCCTTGTCGCCACCCGCTGCACCAAACTCGGGCTCGTAGATGTTGTGCCAGAACGGCAGGCCCGCAACCGAGGGACCGGCGTAACAGAATCGTCCCGTGTCCCCGCTCGCGCGATCAGGACAGCCGTTCATCGGTGTGGTGTCGATCGCGCCCGCCGGAAGCGGGCCTGTCGCAGAGCACGCTGGACCTGCCGCAGTCGAAGCGCAAGCGGTGCCGTTGAACGTGTGATCACAGACGCCGTTACTGCAAACATCGCAGTTGTCTTCGAAGTGCGTGTCGAATGCGGTTGGGCCATCGACCGTGCCGCGACCACCGCGTCCGAAGTGCGCGCCACCACCGCCCGAGTCCATGACCGCGCAACCACCGCGCCCACCCGCAGTGTCCGTCGGACCATTGCCGTGATAACACGTGCGGCCCTGGTAACCCGTGCCGCGCGCGTCGATGGACGAGGTACTGTCCACGTACACCGTCGAAGCGATCAGCTCGAGATTGCCTGTCTCGACCTTGTCAGATCCATTGTACGGCGCGACGCGGATCCTGCCGCCGTTGATCACACATACGTGGTCGTAGCGTTCGATCCCCGCCAGCGTTACGATCGTTCCATCGACGATCAGGTTTTGAGCCGAGACGCTCAATGAGACGAGAGCGCTCATGAAAGCGAGGACAGTCGCGAGTCTCATAGCAGTCGAAAACTATCACGACAGTTCGCAAACAATCCGTAAGCAGAGATCAAAGCAGACGCTTACAGATGTACGCTGAAAGCGCCATTCTGGAACCACGTGCTCCGAACGCCCACCCGCGGTATGTAGACAAGTCGACGGTCCAACATGCAGGAAAAGGCGCGTTTCCATCTCGTTTATCTGGTCGTCGCCGTGGTCGGCGTCCTGGTCGTCCAGCAGTTTCTGCACGAGGCACGCAGCGTCGCCCTCGTTCCCTACAGCGAGTTCCAGCAGCTCCTGCGCGATCGCAAGATCAGTGAGGTCGAGATCGTCGGCGACACGCTGCAGGGTACTTTGAAAGAGCCGAAAGGCGGCAAGCAGCGCTTCGTCACCACACGCGTCGAGCCCGAGCTGGCGAAAGAGCTCGACGACGCAGGCGTGCGTTACGCGCGTCGCGAAGAAAACACGTTTCTTCCGCAGCTGCTCTCGTGGATTGTGCCCGCGCTGATCTTCTTCGTGGTCTGGGCGTTTTTCATCCGCCGCATGGCAGAGCGCGGCGGCGGCCCGGGTGGTGGACTGATGGCGGTCGGCAAGAGCAAAGCGAAGGTCTACGTCGAGACCGACACGCGCGTGACCTTTGCCGATGTCGCAGGCGTCGACGAAGCCACCGCCGAGCTGCAGGAGACGGTGGCCTTTTTGAAAGACCCCGCGGCCTATGGTCGCTTGGGCGCGCGCATGCCGCGTGGTGTGCTCTTGGTTGGACCACCGGGCACCGGCAAAACACTCCTGGCGCGCGCAGTCGCTGGCGAAGCAGGCGTGCCGTTCTTCTCGATCAGCGGCTCGGAGTTCGTCGAGATGTTCGTGGGCGTCGGCGCTGCGCGCGTGCGCGACTTGTTCGAGCAAGCGCGCAAGCAAGCGCCGAGCATCATCTTCATCGACGAGCTCGATGCGCTCGGACGCTCGCGCAACGCCGCCCCGTACATGGGCGGTCACGACGAAAAAGAACAGACGCTCAATCAGCTGCTGGTCGAGATGGACGGCTTCGACGCTTCCAGCGGCGTGGTGCTCTTGGGCTCCACGAATCGCCCGGAGATCCTCGATCCTGCGCTCCTGCGCGCGGGTCGCTTCGATCGCCAGGTGCTCGTCGACCGCCCCGACAAGAAGGGTCGGCTCGACATCCTGAAGGTGCACGCGCGCCAGACGAAGCTCGCGAGCGGGCTCGATCTCGAAGCCGTCGCCGCGCTCACGCCGGGCTTCACCGGCGCGGATCTCGCGAACTTGGTGAACGAAGCGGCGATCGTCGCCACGCGCCGCGGTGGCGAGGACGTGACGCTCGCCGATTTCACTGCAGCGATCGAGCGCATCGTCGCCGGCCTCGAGAAACGAAATCGCCTGCTCAATCCGATCGAGCGCCGCATCGTCGCGTACCACGAGAGCGGTCACGCGCTCGTCGCGCGCTGTTTGCCCGGCCAAGATCCGGTGCAGAAGATCTCGATCATCCCGCGCGGCATCGGAGCGCTCGGCTACACCTTGCAGCGGCCCACCGAAGATCGCTACTTGATGACGCGCAAGGAGCTGGAGAACAAGCTCACTGTGCTGCTTGGCGGGCGCGCGGCCGAGCACATCGTGTTCGGACATCTGTCGACCGGCGCAGCCGACGATCTCAGCAAAGCCACCGAGATCGCACGCTCGATGGCGACTCGCTACGCGATGGTGCCGGAGCTCGGCAACGTGGCCTATGACGCCGAGCGCTCCCCGTTCCTCGCCGCAGCGCCAGGCCCGCCGCCGCAGCGCGCCTACAGCGACGAGACCGCGCGCCAGATCGATGCGGCCATTCGCGACATCGTGGACAACGCGTTTCGCGTGGCGCGCGAGCTGATCGCGAAGCAACGTCCGCTCCTGGAAGCGGCTGCGTCACGGCTGCTCGAGCAGGAGACACTGACGGAAGAGGATCTCGCCGAGCTCTGGAACGCGCTGCAAACCATGCCCAGTGAGTCGCCGACGGCCGCCAGCTGAATGGTGATTGCAGAGCGGGCAGCCGGCTGAAATAGTCCGCTCATGAACGGTGCGCAGCGTCTGCTTCAAACCTTGGTGGCCTCCGGTGTCGATGTTTGCTTCATGAACCCGGGCACATCGGAGATGCACTTCGTCGCCGCGCTCGACGCGGTGCCCGCACTGCGCCCGATCCTCACGCTCTTCGAAGGGGTCGCGACCGGTGCAGCCGATGGCTATGCGCGCATGAGCGGCCGGCCCGCCGCGACCTTGCTTCATCTCGGTCCCGGCCTCAGCAACGCGCTCGCCAACGTGCACAACGCGCGGCGCTCACACTCACCGATGTTGAATGTGATCGGCGATCACGCGCGCGAGCACCAGCGCTACGACGCGCCGCTCGCTTCTGACATCCTGGGCCTCGCGCGTCCGCTGAGCGACTGGGCGCGCAGCTCTGCATCGAGCGACGAGCTCGCGCGCGATGCCCTCGAAGCCATCCGCGTCGCGCGCACGCCACCCGGCAAGATCAGCAGCTTGATCCTTCCCGCCGACGTAAGCTGGGGCGCTGTCAGCGACGAAGCGCCTCTACAGCCAGAACCCCCGCCCACCCCGACGCGCGTCGACGAGGCGACCATCGAGCACTGCGCCGAGCTGCTGCAGGGTGAGCAGCGCAGCGTGCTGCTCCTGAATCACGCGGGTTTGAGCGAGCGCAGCCTGCTGGCGGCAGAGCGCATCGCACGCAAGACCGCCGCGGATCTTTACTGCGACACGTTCGCAGCGCGCTGGCCGCGCGGCGCGGGCCGCCCGAAGCTCGAGCGCGTGGGCTACTTCGCCGAGATGGCGCACGATCAGCTGAAAGGCACGAAGCACCTGCTCTTGTTCGGCACACGCGCGCCAGTCGCGTTCTTCGCGTATCCCGACAAGCCGGGCAGCTTGGTCCCTGAAGGTTGCGAGGTGCACGCGTGCGCGAGCCCAGCCGACGACTGCGCCGATGCGCTCGAGCGGCTCGCCGATCGCCTCGGCGCACACGGGGGCTCGCCCGTGCTCGCAGCGCACAAGCCGCCTGCGCGACCGACGGGTGTGCTCAACGCGCAGAGCGTGGGCGCTGCCGTCGCGGCGCTCCTGCCCGAAGATGCGATCGTGGTCGACGAGGGCAACACCGAGGGCATCTTCACCTTCCTCCACAGCGCCCACGCAGCGCGCCACGACTGGCTGCACAACCAAGGCGGATCCATCGGACTCGGCTTACCACTCGCCGTAGGCGCGGCCGTCGCATGCCCCGACCGCAAGGTGATCTGCCTCGAGGGCGACGGCAGCGCGATGTACACGATCCAAGCGCTCTGGACGATGGCGCGCGAGAACCTCGATGTAGTCACGCTCGTGTTCGCGAACCGATCCTATCGGATCTTGAACATCGAGCTCGGGCGAGTCGGCGCGGGTGCGGCAGGCGAGCGCGCGAAGGACATGCTCGACCTCACCCGTCCCGAGCTCGACTTCGTCAAGCTAGCAGAGAGCATGGGCGTGCCGGCGAGCCGCCCGAGCACGGCAGAAGAGCTGTGCGAGGTGCTCGAGCGCGCGCTGCAGCACAAGGGCCCACAGCTCATCGAATGCCGGGTGTAGACGCGACGGCCTCAGCCGTCTTGCGCTTCCATCAAGGCTTTGGTCTCGACGATGTACTCCATCACGAGCTTCGTGACGGGCCGCGAATACTGCACGCGCTGCGCAGCAATCTCGCGCAACGCCGTCACGGCTGCTCTGTTCTTGCTCTCGACGAGCGCGGGCACGCCACGGTTCAGCTGGCGCGTCCGGCGCGAGGCCAGGATGCAGAGCGCGAAACGGTTCTCTTCGTGTGCCAGGCAGTCTTCAACGGTGACGCGAGCCATGATCACTCCGGCGGAAACTAGGGCCCGGGACGCTAGCAAAACACAAGCCAGCTCGCAACCTTCACGTTTACAATAGGTTGTCATTTAGACTCGGGGTCTAGGTCCAGGTGCTTGCTCTTCCTTCTATCCCTTGGGTTGGCCTGATGCGCGTCGCGCGACTCGGCCTATTGCTCACTGGTCTCTTCTTGCCGCTCTCGAACGCACACGCGCAGCCAAACCCCGGCGGCTCCGAGCGTGACGGGCAAGCGCGCAGGCTGTTCGAGCAAGGCCGTGAAGCCTACAGCGACGGCCGCTACCGCGACGCGTGGGCTTATTTCCACGAGGCCTACCAGCTGAGCGGTCGGCCGGAGCTGCTGTTCAACATCGGGCAGACCGCGGACCGGCTGGGCCAAGAGGGCGACGCGCTCCGGGCTTTCAGCATGTACCTGGAGCGGCTGCCTGCGGCGCCGAACCGCAAGGACGTCGAAAACCGCGTGCACGCGCTGCGCGATCGACTCGAAGCTTCTCAACAGGCGCAGAACCATCCGCCGCCGACCGCGGCACCCGCGCGCCCCGGCCCGAGCTCACACACCGCGCAGCCTACGCCGCCATCGGCTGCACTCACCCGCCGAGAGCCGTTGCCCACGCCACCAGAGATCGCCAAGCCCCCGCGCGAGCCTCGACGCGGCTTTTTGCTGCGCGCAGCTATCGGCGTCGGCTACCGCGGCGACGCCATCACCGCGTCAGGCGTGATCGACGGCATCCCTGAGACACTCGAGGCCCGCACCAGCGGCTTCGGCCTCGCGCTCGATCTCGGAGTCGGCTGGGGCGTGCTGCCTGGCTTCGCGATCGGGGGCGCCGTGTTCTTGGACTGGGCCAGCTCACCGACACTCACGGTCGAGCCGGACGGCGAGGCCGCCATGTCCTTCGCGCGCCTCACGACCATCGGCCCCTTCATCGACTGGTACCCGGTTCGGAAGACCCTCGGTTTGTACATTCTCGGCGGCTTCGGCCTGTCGGTGCTCGCCTACAAGAGCGGACCAGGCTTCATTCGGCCGTTCGACGGCGACGCGTACGGTTTCGGCTTCACGCTCGGCACAGGCTACGAATTCAACCTCAGCCGCACCACAGGACTCGGCATCGAGCTGCGGTTCCTGACCGCGATCTTGGGTGAAGCCGTAGAGAACGAGACCACATCGCACGTGATCACCGCACCTTCCCTACTCGCGTCTTTCACCTGGTTCTAGCGGCCGCTCGCGTTGCGCTGCAGCTCTTAGCTGCGAAACCTTTTGCGCGCTAAGCTGTCGATGAAGACGTCCTCGGTAGCTCAGCAGGGATGCGCGCGAAGGGGCTTATTTCTTTATGTGGAACCGGATCGCTTATGGCGCCGCAGCGCTTCAGCTGGTGGCGGCGTGCTCGAATGCAGCTGACGGCGGCCGCGCCAGCGTCGAGAGCGCTGAGCTCGCGGTGCAAGAGTCGGCGCTGACCGCACAGCTCGACGGCTTGATCGCCGATGCCGCGGATCGCAACAGCCGCTTCGACATCGGCCAAGGCCTGGACAACGCCGCAGAGCAGCTCAAATTGCAGCTGAACGCGGAGCTGCCGTGCGCCGCCGTCACGCGCCAGGGCAGCGAGCTCAACATCTTTTACGCCGCGCAGCCGCTGGACGGCGCAGCTGGTAGCGACTGCAGCTGGCGTGGGCGTGCGCTCGCTGGCCAGCACAGCGTGCGCGTCATGCGTAACGCAGACAACGAAGTCGGCGTGCACCACGAGTTCACCGACTTCCGCGACGATAAGCTCTCGCTCAGCGGCAGCGCGGATGTAACCTGGAGCCGGATCTCGAAGAGCCGGCGCGTGGTGCACACCGTGACGTTCGCCGCGCTGAGCGGCGCAAGCGCAGGTGTGACCGGCGAGAGCACCGGCGACAGCACCCAGATCACCCTCGCCGATGGCGTACGCATCAACGGCTTGCGCGAGTGGCACAGCTCCCGCGGCCTGTACTCGCTCGACATGCAGGCCATCGAGCAACGCTTCACAGACAGCGTGCCCGAGCTCGGCGCGTACGCGCTCACGCTGCCCTCGGATGACGCCCTCATCCTGGCGTTCGGTCGCATCGACACGGACAACATCCTCGTGACCGTACAAGGCGCACAGAGGGACCTGTCTTTCGTGGTTCGCCCCGACGGCAGCCTCGAGCCCAGCGCGCACTGAGACGATTGTCACAGTCGATCAGAACACTTGTCGGATGCCCCGCTTTGGCACGATCATACGGTAGCCACTGCAGGCGAACCGCGAGGTAGAGGGTGCCGACAACGATCGCCACGTTCAAAGAGCGCGCAGACCACGCCTTGTTCGAGGAGCGCTATCGCGAAGCGCTGTTGTTCTACACGGCCATCGTGCAGCTGCAGCCCGGCAACCTGGACGCGCGCTTGCGCGTTGCAGATACGCTGCTCGCGCTCGGTGACGTACAAGCCGCGGCCGCAGTTTACACCGCGCTGGCCCGCAACGCTGCGCTCGCGGGCTATCCGCTGCGTGCCCTGATCGCGCTGCGCATCCTGTCCAACCTCGAGCCGAAGTTGTCTGTGCTTTTGACCGAGGTCGCGCGGTTGTACGCAACGGGCTCGAAGCGCATCGGCAAGAGCACACGGCGCAGCCTGCCGTCGCTGAGTGAGCCCGCCGACGAGACCGTGTTTCAGCGCATGCCGAAGGAAGACCGGATGCTCGCGCAGCACGCGCAGGTCCTCGCCACGCGCTACGACCAAGACTGCGTGTTCTTTCCCGAGCGGCTCTTGCCGATTCCGCTCTTGTCGCTCCTGCCCGAGGACGACTTCGCGCAAGTGCTCACCGTGTTCTCCGTGGTGCGCGTGCGCCCCGAGACGTGGATCCTGCGCCAGGGCGAACGCGGACACAGCTTCTATGTGCTCGCGCGCGGCACGATCGAAGTCAGCACCGAGCGCGAGGGCGAAGCGGTCAAGCTCGCCCAGCCTTCAGAGGGCACGATCTTCGGCGAGATGGTGCTGCTCTCGGATGCACCGCGCACAGCCAGCGTACGCGCGGTCACCGACTGCGATCTGTTGGAGTTCGACCTCACGCAGCTGGAAGCGGCGAAGGTCAAGCTCACGCACTTGAACGACGCGCTCGGCGGCTTTGCCCGCGAACGCTTGCTCACGAACGTCACGCTCACCTCACCACTGTTTCGCCCGCTCGACCCGCGCGAGCGCGTGGATCTCGTGCGGCGCTTCGTGAACGTCAACAAGCGGCCGGGCGAGGTGGTGATCCGCGAAGGCGAGCAAGGCACCGGCCTGTACGTTGTGCTGCGCGGCGAGGTCGCGATCCTGCGCGGCGAACAAGAGGCTGCGCGACTCGGACCGTCGGAGCTGTTCGGCGAGATCTCGCTGTTGCGGCGGGAGCCTACCAGCGCCACGGTGCGAGCGCTCGAGTCGGGTGTCGAGCTGCTGTTTCTGCACCGCGACTACTTCGAGCGGCTGATCGGCGCCTTCCCAGAGCTGCGCGCGTATTTCGAAGGCCTGAGCGATGCGAGGCTGACGGATCTGCGCTCGTTACGGCCCGACGCCGGCAGCCCATCCGGCGAAGAGATCGAGGTCGAGCTTCTCTTCTAAAGCGTACACGTGCCCGATCATTGAACGGGCACGCGTACGAGGTGGGAACTAAGACTTGCGCTCGGCCGGAGTGCCAGCGCCCTCGCGGTGGAGCTCGGAAGCCCCTGAGTGCGAGCTGACCTGCTTATCGGCTGGCGTAACAGGCGTGACGTCTTCGTCGTCGTTCTGGACACCCTTCTTGAAGTTCCGAATGGCTTTGCCCATGCCATCTGCGAGCTCGGGCAGCTTCTTCGACCCGAACAACAGCAGCACAATGGCAAGAACGATCACGAGCTCTGTGATACCGACGCGCACTGGCAAATCCCTTGGTTGCGACCTGAGGTGGACACTCTAGCTCCCTTCCGGGCCGAAACCAAACCGACGTGTGGTCCCGTAAGAGACAGGCACTCTCCTGCCACATTCGGAGGGCCGCAGCGCGCCGGGTGAGGATCTGATCCTGACAGCGGCGGAGCTACGGGAGCTCGCCCCCGCGACTTCCAGCCTCCGAATCAGTTCTGCGAGTTGCCGTAAATATGCCGTTGGGTTACGAAGCTGCCCCAGTCCATCACAGGAGAGAGCACATGCCGACGCAGGCGGAAAAAGCCATGGAGATCTGGAAGGGCCTCATTGGTAAGCAAGAAGGCACCGGAGAGTGGCTGAAAGTGGAACAGAGCCGCATCAACACCTTTGCGGACGCCACCCTCGACCACCAGTTCATCCATATCGACCCTGAGAAGTCGGCGCAGCTGTCCCCCTACAAGGTCACGATCGCGCACGGGTTCCTGACCCTGTCGCTGATCCCACACCTCGGCGCGGCTGTTCCCATCGCCGACCCCAAGGCCTACGAAGGTGTCGTCGCCGGCGTGAACTACGGCCTCGACAAGGTCCGCTTCCCGTCCCCGGTGAAGGTGAACTCACGCATCCGCGCGCACCGCGAGCTGCTCAACGCTGAGCTCGTGAACCCCAGCACGATCCAGCTCAAGCAGAAGGTGACGATCGAGATCGAAGGCGAGAGCAAGCCCGCTTGTGTCGCCGAGACGCTGTCGCGCTTGATCTACGCCTGATTCGGCCGTGCCCGACGCGGGAGCGTGCGTCCATGAGTGAGCCCGTACGAGTCACGAACGCCGCTCCCCGCGTCCAGATCACCGGTGTCGAAGCGATCGACCGCGCGCTGCGAGAACGCAGCGATGTGCGCGTGCTCTTGATCCCCGCTGACGACACCTCCCCTGAGATCATGCAGCTGGAAGCTGCAGCCAAGGCGCGTGGCGCGCGCATCTGGCGCGGCGGTCCTGGCGACATGCGCCGCATGGGCCGAGGTCACGATGCAGCGCGGGCCGTCGCGCTGATCGGGCACAGCCCGCAGGCGAGCCTCGCTGAGCTGCTCGCGCGTGGCGGCATGTGCTGGTTGCTGCACCGTGCGAGCTATCCGAGCAACGTCGGCTTCGCGATCCGCACCGCAGAGGTCTCGGGTGCCGACGGAGTGATCGTCGACGCGGTCTTCAACCATGAGCAGCGCGGTCGGATCGGACACGTGTCGATGGGCGCGTCGGATCTCTTGCCGGTCGTCTACACGACCACCGAGGAGACGTTGCGCGTCGCCGCTGAGAGCGGCGTGCGCAGCATCGCCATCGAAGATACAGGCGCGCACCTGCCCTGGCAGGTCGACCTGCGTGCGCCGAGCGTGTGCATCATCGGCAACGAGCAGACCGGCATCGATGCGGAGCTAGTCGCGCGCTGCGACTACAGCATCCGCATCCCGATGGCCGGCTTCGTCCCGTCCTACAACGTGCAAGCAGCCATGACCGCGATCGCCGTCGAGCGCTTGCGCCAGCTCGATCAGTCGTAGAACAGCTCATCGACGCGCTGCAGCGCGCGCGTGGCGCGACGGCGCGCGACTTTGTTGCTCATCCGGAACGGCGCACCTTGATCGGGCGCCTCGATGATCTCGCGCATCAGTGACACGAACAGCGCGCGATCACCTTGGTTTACGGCATACAGCATCGCGTAGTTGATCAGCACGATGTGGTTCTTGCGCCCGGTGAGCTCGAGCGCGCGCTCGAAGAACGCCTTGCCCTTCGCGGGATCGCCGCCGACTGCCTTGGGCATCGACGACTCGAAGCCACCCAAAAACACCAGCGCGCCTGCGTCCTCGTAGTCAGGCTTACGTGCGATCACCCAGCTCGCGATCGTGCGCAGCTGCGCCATGTCCGCCAGATCCTCGGAGTGCGGGCTGTTGTTGATCGCGCTGGTCCACGACATCATCAGCCAGAACAGCGGCGCGAGATCGTCCTCGTCGAACTTGCGCTCGAGATAGGCCGCGAGCTCTTTCGGGGGCAACGTGAGCGACTGACGGATCTCGGGATCGCGGGCCTCGAGCGCGCGCAGCGCCAAGTCGCGTGCACGCGAGTACATGAGGAACGCGCGCTGCTTATGATGCTCCGCTTGCTCGAAGTCGCCCTTCTGTTGCGCGACCTCGTAAGCGTCCATGACCCAGCCATAGGCGTAGGCCATGTACGCTTTGACGATCATGAGAGTGAGCTCCTCATTGTCAGGGCTGACACGGTGCATGCCCTCGAACTGAATGATGCCCGCCGGTGTCGCGGAGCCAGCGCTCTCCCAGTCGAAGTAACTGCGGGCGACGATGTCTCCCTCGGCGAGAACAGAAACCGTTGTATTGACCGCCGTGCGGCGCAAGCTGCAGCCAGAGGCTGCGAGCGACACGCTGGCTATGAACACGCCAGCGAGCAGCTTAGATAAGACTCGACGTTTCATACTCCTCACCTACTCCGAGATCCCCTGACGTCAATTCCTATCAGAGCGGCAATTCGATGCGGAACACCGTCCCATTGCCAGCCTCTGACTTCACCTGAATGCGACCGCAGTGCGCATCGATGATCGCTTTCGCCATCGACAGACCGAGGCCGGACCCTGCGGCTTTGCCATGACTCGCAAACGGCTCGAACAGCTTGCCTTCCATCTCGTGCGGAATGCCAGGACCGGTGTCGGCGCACTCGAACACCACGTACTCGCCGGAGCGCTCCACTTTCCAGATGAACTTTTTCGCGCCCGCTTCCCCTGCGTTGCACGCCAGATTCCAGAGCACGCGCTTGATCTTTTTGGCGTCGAAGCGCGCAGTGCCCTCGCAGTCCCCGTGGATCTCCAGCGCTGCGCCGAACCGCGCCAGCTCGGGCTCGAGCAGCTCGCGCGTCTCCTCGACGAAACGTGACAGCGGCAGCCGATCGACAGCGACCTCGCGCTGTCCGCGGGCGAACGCGAGGATCTCCTGCACCATGCGCTCTACGTGCTCGAGGCTACGGACGGCGCGCTCGGCGTAATCGCGGCGCACTTCACTTTCTTGTGCGGAAGCCATGACCTCGACGCAGCTCGCCACCGCCGTCAGCGGCGTACGCAGGTCGCGCAGCACCGCGGAGACCGACTGCTGCAGGAGCACCATGCGCTCGTTGCGCAGCAGATGATCGCGCTCGCGCCGCCACATGATCGCCCGCCCGAGCTGCGCAGCCACCAAGCTCACGCGCCGCTGCACGACGTCGTCCGGCGCGCCGAACGCGAGCTGCGACACGAGCTGTAAAATCCCGACGTGCGCCTCGCCACCGGAGATCGGCACCTCGAACACCTTGCGCTTCTCGTCGAAGGCCAGGGAAAAAAACAGTCCCTGCGCCTTTGCGCTGTCGTCCGGCGCCACTTGGCGGCACTGCGTGCCACGTGAGCGCGCGAGCCAGCGCTTCGCGACCGTGCGCGGCACTGCGCGCTGCTCGAGCGGACGATCGCGCACGAGCGACAGCACCTTGGTGTCTTCGCCGTCTACGTACAAGAGCGCTGCAGCCTCGAAGCCTGGGCCGACGCCTGCAGGAGCGACGAGCAGCGCTAGCACGCTGCGAACCAGCTCTCCCAAGCTGTGCGCCGATGAGATCTGCTGCTCGATTCCGTACAGCAGCTCGAGCTCGGCCTTTGTCCGACGCAAGAGCTCTGCATCCGTGGGCATCGACTGACTGGTCGGCTCGCTCGATCGAACGTGCTCAGTGCTGATGCGGTCGATGACGGAATCGTCGTGGTGACTGATTGGTGCGCCCATGAGGAAGCTTCAGTTCGGGGAATTATGCAGGCTTATGGCCAACTATTTCAACCGCGACAGCCCTGTCGCTCCGGTCACAGCACAGGCGTACACTGTCGGTCGTTAACCGCGAAGGACGACCATGCCAGCTGACAGCTTGCGTTTCGGCATCGATTTAGGTGGTACCAAGATAGAGCTTATCGCGCTGCGCGGCACGCAAGTTTGTATCCAACGACGCGTCGCCACGCCGTCACACGATTACGACGCGATCGTCGAGGCTGTCGCACAACTCGTGGAGACAGCAGAAGCTGAGCTCGGCGAGCGCGCCAGCGTGGGCGTCGGCATGCCAGGGGCGCTCTCCCGCAAGACGCACACCATCAAGAACTCGAACACATTGTGCTTGAACGGTCGCGCGTTCGATCGCGATCTGAGCGCGCGCCTCGCACGGCCGATCCGCATCCAAAACGACGCGAACTGTTTCGCGTTGTCCGAGGCGATCGACGGCGCAGCAGCCGGCGCAGAGGTTGTCTTCGGAGTCATTCTTGGCACCGGTGTGGGTGGTGGCATCGTCGTACGCCGAGAAGCGCTGATCGGCTGCAACGCCATCGCAGGCGAATGGGGCCACAATCCACTGCCGTGGCCGAGCAGCGCAGACGAGCCGGCACCACCTTGCTACTGCGGAAGGCGCGGCTGCATCGAAACCTATTTGTCTGGCCCGGGCCTCACACGCGACTACGTACAGCGCGGCGGCGCCAACATTCCCGCATCACAGATCGCACAAGCACACGATCCACTCGCGCGCGCAGCGCTCGATCGCTACTGCGAACGTCTCGCACGCGCGCTCGCCAGCGTGATCAACCTGCTCGACCCCGATGTCATCGTCCTAGGCGGCGGCGTCTCGCAAATTCCCGATCTCTACAACAAAGTCCCCGAGCTCTGGTCGCGACACATATTCAGCGATCACATCGCCACATCCCTGCGCCCAGCAAAGCACGGCGACAGCAGCGGAGTACGAGGAGCCGCCTGGCTCTTCAACTCGTAACCGTAATCGTCGACGACCGCTTCCTACCCCACCACGAGGTGCTGGTACAAAGCCCCATCTCGAAACCCACGCGCACGATAATAAGGCCGCGTCCCAACCGCAGAAATCACGGCCAGATCCCGAAATCCAGCTGCCGCCGCGAGCTGCGCCGCTTCCTGAAGCAACCGCGTCCCATACCCTCGGTGCTGCGCATCCGCCCGCGGCGCCTGCCCCAGCGCAAGCGAAGCGCCATACACATGCAGCTCACGGATCACAGCGCTTCCTTGCAGCTCAGCGACCGCAGCCTCTGCCGCCGCGAGCGGCAGCGACAGACGACAAAATCCAAGCAACGCATCGCTGTCGGTCACAAGCTCGATGAAGCGTTCCGTGCTGACCGAAGTCTCATAGTCAGTCACGCGCAAGCGCGCCTCGCCATGCGCCTTTTGCTTGATCTCGCGGCTGCGAATATCGAGAAGCCGCACGCCCTGCGCCCGCAACCGCTGCTCCGCAACCTCACGCAAGTTCGACAGCCGATTCCCCGCCACGATATCGCCTGAAGAAATATCGCGGATCACCCGCGCCAGACGGCAATAGCGCGGCGCACGCTGCAGCGCTTCGCACACCACCAGGAGCAGCTCCTCCGCTTCGTAAGGCCGATACTCGCCAGCCTGGTAGTAGCGCATCAGCTCCGCCGTCTCGATCAAGCTGCACGGATACAGCTTCAGCTCGTCCGGCCGAAACGCCGGATCATCGAACAACCGAGCGATATCTTGGAGGTCGCTCTCGGGCGTTGCGCCGAGTAAGTTCGGCATGAGGTGCGCGAGGATCTTGAAGCCCGCCGCGCGCAGCATGCCGGTCGCCTGCCGGATCGCAGCGACGTCGTGCCCACGCTTGTTCGCGCGCAGCACGTGATCCGACAAGCTCTGGTAGCCGAGCTGCACCTTCGTGCAGCCCAGCCGCCGCAGCCGCACGATCTCCTCCGCGTCGATGTGATCGGGGCGCGTCTCCAACACCAACCCGACGTTCCGGGTGCGCGCGCGCTCGTTCTGCGCTTGCACCGCTGCCAGCTCATCCCAGCTCGCATGCTCGAACGTCTCGGTCAGCGAGCCACCCGAACGCTCGCGCAGAAAGTGTGTGACCACGCGATTGTAGGTCGCCGCTCTCGGCTGCCCCAAGCGGGAGCCATCCACGACGTCGCGCAGCTCCGCGACCGAGAGATACTGCGCTTCTGCGTTCGCGCATCCATCATGTCCGGCGCCGAAGTCGTTGAACGCGTCAAAGCAGCGCTTGATGAACCAGCGCCGGTACGACTCTGGATAATAAGAAAACGTCCCGCCAAGCACGATCAGCTCGGCCTTGTCGGTGGGGTGGCCTATCGCATGAAACGCACGCAAGCGCTGATAGGTCTGCAGGTACGGATCGAAGCCATTGGCTTCAGCGCGCTGACAGCCCGGCTCCGCCGAGAGATAGCTCTTCGGCATGCGCACGTCGTTCGGACAGAACACACACTGCCCCGGGCACGGAAACGGCTTCGTCAGCACAGTCACCGGCGTCACGCCGCTCTGCGTGCGGACGGGACGCATCTGCACGCGCGCGACAAAGCTCGCCTCGTCCAGCGCGAAGCGCTCCGCGCCGACAAACGCGCGGTAGCCCGCGATCAGCTCGCTGCGCGAGAAGAACCCGCGCCCGTCTCGCGGGTAGCGCCGCAAGATCCCATCCAGCACCGAGCGCGGCAGCGCCGAGTGGGCAGGCGCCGGCGCGGCCTCGATCTCGCGGATCACCGCGCACAGCACCTCACGATAGGGCGCCGGATCGAACTCCAACGCAGCTTTACTCGCTCGCGACTGCATGGCAGGGACCTGGTATAGCGCACAGCCCCGGGTCCGGACCAGGCAGGGCGAGAACCATGAACCGAGCCACCCAGCTGGCGCTCAACCGCATCAATCAGCGCTTTTACGCGAGCATCGCCGGCCAGTGGTCAGACAAGCGCAAGCACGCTTGGCCCGGCTTCGCGCGCGCGCTCGCCGCCGTGGGCGGCGATCCGAGGCGCGTGCTCGACGTGGGCTGCGGCGACGGCCGCTTCGCCGCGTTCCTGGCGGAGCAGAGCGCGGGTGAGCGCTCGTACCTCGGCATCGACAGCAGCGAAGCTCTTCTCGCGCACGCGGCGCAACGCGCGCTCCCACCGTCCTATCGCTTCGAGCAGCACGACTTCGTCGAGGCACCGCTCGCGCTCGAAGGTGCGCGGTTCCAGCTGATCGCGCTCTTTGGTGTGCTGCACCACGTCCCCGGCAGCGCACAGCGCGCTGCGCTCGTGCGTGCGCTCGCCGAGCTGCTCGAGCCCGGCGGACATCTGGTGTTGACGGTCTGGCGCCTGGACGAAGATCCGCGCTTCGCTGCACGCGACATCGCGTTCGCGGAGTACAACCGCAGCGCGGCAGAGCCTCTGGACCAGAGCCAGCTAGAGCCCGGCGATCACCTGTTGCGCTGGGACGATCAGGCGGCCACGCCGCGCTACTGCCATTTCCCGGACACCGAGGAGCTGTACCAGTTGGTTGCGCACAGCGGCCTCGAAGAGCGCGAGCGCTTTCGAGCCGATGGACACCTGAACCGAATGAATGAATATGTGGTACTGCGAGCACATTGACGCCGCTCACCCGACTCATTCAGAAAGCGCGGCGGCTTGCCTCGGAACGGAGCTCACGCATGGTTAGAACGGACGGGCCCATGAAGTGGACACCTCTCCAAGGAGCGAACATCTCGTTCCGCCAGCTCCCAGGTTGGGTGTTTCAGCTCACCCACAACGGTAAGCGCACGCTCGGCGTGTGGACCAATGGCAAGTCGGTATGGACGGTGTTGGCGTTCGAAGCGTGAACGTCAGGCCGTCACCTTCTCCAGCCACTCACCTGTCGGCACCGCGATCGTAGAGCGCACATCGCCGAGATCTTCGAAGTGTTGCTCGAGCGTCTCGCGTCGCGCGTCTTGCACCTCGAGCAACCAGATCTCACCGGGTATCATGCTGCGGCCCGCGCGCGGAGCCACGACATTGTGCTCCGCAGCGTTGTGCGCCGTGAGCAACGTGTGCCCGTGCACATCGTCGCCATCCACGCGCGTGATCTCCACGTCGACGATCACAGGCAACGGATCGAGCACCGGCGGCAGCTGCTCGGGATCGAGCGCATCGAACGCGCGCAGCTGCTCGTGCAAGCGCACGAGCAGCGGGTCGTCTAGATCCACGTGCGACAGCGCGAGCGGATGCGCGAGAAATGGATTGTCTTTCGGCAGAAGATCGAGCGCGCCAGCCTCGCGCGCAAGCGCGTACAGCGGCGCAGGCCAGACGTGAAAGAGCGGATGGTGCGTGAGCTGTTCGCCGAGCGGCTCGCTGTGCACAGCTACCGCGGCAGCGACCGTGCTGCCCGAGCTCCAGCCCGAACGCTGGCGCAGCGGCAACAGCTCGCTGAGTCGAAACAAGCTCATGCCCCGCGTCTCGGAGCGCAGAAACAGCACGAGATCGTGGTACGCGCGTCGCCGTGACGCGGTCGTGCCACGCTCCTGCTCGCGCACCCACGGGTCCGCGAGCAGCTTCAATGTGCGCTCAGCCTCTGCGTCAGCGCCGAGCGCGGCGAACACAAAATACGACCAGATCACATGACCGCGCCCGAGCACGAACTGCGCCTTTGCCCCGGGATTGCGGCGTACCGCGAGCAGATCGCATTGCGCTCCCACGATCGTGACCAGCGCAAAGCGATAGACCAGCGCTGCCAGCTCAGTATCGGAGCCGCTCGACAACGCAGCTGCGAGCGGCGCGCCCGCGAGCGCCTCACACAGCTGCGCGAAGTCTTGTCCAGGCGGCTGGCTGCGATCTGCCGGCCACGGCACGCGTGAATCGTATTGCTTCACGCGCTCGCTCGCAGCCTCTAGCGGCACTGCCGCTGTCAGCTGCGGAGGATGCGAGCGGAACCGCTCTTGTAGATCGGGGCGAGGCATCGGGCCATCGAACAGCTGCAGCTTCGCAGCACCGGGCTCCGAGCCTGCGCGCACAAACACACGATCGAGCGCGGGCTCTCCCGTTACGCCCACGAGCGCGACGTACGTCGAACGATTGAGCACGATCACGGGCAGCTGACCGTCGCGCTCGTGATCTGCCGCGATCAGCAGCTGATGCGTGCGGGGCAGGATGTACGCGACCGTGCGAACCACGTCACGGACCGTGGCTTGCGGCTCGAACTTGATCTCGTACGCGGCCGTGCGGCCCGCTTCGAACACCAGCATCGGCTCGCCCTGCACGCTGCGGCTCGTCGAGCACGCGAGCCCGGCCTGGCGCAGCCCATCCACCAAAGTGAACAAAGCCACAGGCAACGACATGTCCTGTGCCAACCAAACACAGGCATCGGACTCGACCGCTAGCGTGGCGACCTCGGCGAGACGCTCCGCATCGTCAGCCGCATGCGACAGCTGCGCACGCGCATAAGCTTCGTCGATACCCATCGCAAGCAGGGGATTGAGCACGTCGTCCAAACCGATTGCCTGGTTGTTCTCCACCACTTCGCGAGGATAGCTCATCCGACGTGCGATCCGGCGCCGAGTGGCGCGCGCCTAGCGAGGTACGAGCGGCCCGCGCCGCACGGCTCCCGCTTGCCGCGCGCCTGGCGAGGTAGGAGCGGACCGCGGCAAGCGTGCAACAGAACACGCCGTTCCCTCATGCCACATCCAGCGCAAGGCGCGACATGAGGAGCTCCACGCATCCCGCCGCACTCCGCGTGTCGCGCACGCGTGCCCACGATGTATGTGGACTTTCCTTCGGCAGGGGAGCCTCCTATGCTGAAAGTCAGTTCAATGCGCAGTCGATGAGGCAGCGCTACGCCGTACTCCTTTTCCATGAAAGCCAAGATCCAGAGCGATGACGCGCAGAGCACGAGCACGCAGACGTCGACGCGTACGGATGTCAACTCCACGCTGAAGATCGGCGCGAGCTCGGCAGGCTCTAGCAAAGAACGGCCAAGCGGGGTTGTTCCGGTCAAGCGCTTCGAGGATCGCGGGGAGATCGCGCGCGGTGGCATGTCGACGGTCCGGCGCGTGTTCGACAACCTCGTGCTGCGCGAAGTCGCCATGAAGGTGCTGGAGCCGACGCGCGACTTCGATCAACTGGCGCGCTTCGTGGAAGAAGCCCAGATCACCGGCCAGCTCGACCATCCCAACATCGTACCCATCCACGACATCGAGATGGACGAGCAGGGCTTACCGACGCGCTTCACGATGAAGCTCGTGCGCGGCGAGACGCTATGCGAAGTGCTGTCGGCGATGAACGTGCGTGTGCTCTCCGGCGAGAGCTTGGAGCATCTGCTCCAGGCGTTCTTGCGCATCTGCGACGCCGTCTCGTTCGCGCACAGCCGCGGCGTCATCCACCGCGATCTCAAGCCCAGCAACATCATGCTCGGCAGCCACGGTCAGGTGTACGTGATGGATTGGGGCGTCGCGCTGCTCCGCGAGATGGCCCGCAGCGGGGATCGCGCCTCGCACGTGCGCTGCGCCACCGACACCATGCCCGAGGCGCTGGGCTCGCTCACTGGCACGCCTGCTTACATGGCGCCGGAGCAAGCGCGCGGGGAGATCAGTCAGATCGACGAGCGCACCGATGTCTACGGGCTCGGCGGGATCTTGTACTACCTGCTCACCCAGCGCGCGCCGCACGAGTCGGACAGCGTCGAAGAGTCACTGCGCTTGGCCAAGCAAGGTGAGGTCGTCCCACCGAACGAGCTCTTCCACGGGCCGGACCGCGCGCGCCTGCCACCACTCCTGTGCCGGATCGCGATGCGCGCCCTGTCCGAGAACGTCGATGACCGCTACCGCAGCGTCGCCGAGCTCAAGCGCGAGATCGAGGCGTTCCTGCGCGGCGGCGGCTGGTTCGCCGAGCAGCACTTCCCCGCGGGCGCCACGATCATCGTGGAGGGCGACAGCGCGGACGCCGCGTACATCATCACGGAGGGGCGCTGCGTGCTCCACAAGCTGGCGGAGCGCGGAGAGTCCCGCTTCGTGTGTGAGCTCGGCCCGGGCGAGGTCTTCGGCGAAGCCGCCATCTTCACCACATCGCCACGTACCGGCACGATCACTGCCAAGACTGATGTCACCGCCTTGGTGGTCACGCGCGCAGCGCTGGAGCGTGAGCTGGACCGCAGTCAGTGGTTGGGCGCGTTTGTTCGCGCGATCGCACAGCGCTTCGTCGATGTGGATCGTAAGCTGAACCGACGCCCGTGACAAACCAACAATCACAGCGGCGGTCGCGGGACGCGCTCCGCGACGCCCGTCCTCCGCACACGTCTCCGGAACGCCGGCCGACCACACGTAGGTTGATCGTGCGCTGCGTGGGCCATGAGGCCGCGCCGAGCAGCGACAGCGACGACATCGCGGTCGAGGAGCCACTCGAGATCCGGATCGCGAGCGATCCGTTGGCCACCTTGATGCGCACGCCCGGCGAAGATCACTTCCTCACGGCGGGGTTTCTCTACAGCGAAGGCATCATCACGAGCCTCGCTGATCTCGGGAAGATCGCGCACTGCGGCCGCCCTACTGATGCGGGCTTCGGCAACTTGGTCGATGTCAGCCCCGGTCCGGGCGGCGCGCTCGCGCCCGAGCTCGGCAGCAGCGGCGAACGACGCGGCGTGGTGAGCTCTGCCTGCGGCGTGTGCGGCCGACAGAGCATCGATGATCTGCTCGCGCGCGCTGCGCCATTGCCCGATGGGCCGCTGATTCCTGCAGCGGCCGTTCGCGATAGTCAGAAGCAACTCGCCGCGGAACAAGCTGCGTTCAGCCGCACAGGCGCCATGCACGGTGCGCTCGCGAGCGATGCCGCAGGCCGCACGATCGCATGCAGCGAAGACGTCGGCCGGCACAACGCAGTCGACAAGGTCATCGGCAAGCTGCTCTTCAGCGGAGCGCTGTCGGAGAGCGTTCAGCTAGCCGATGTGCTCGCAGTGAGTGGTCGCAGCTGCTTCGAGATCGTTCAAAAAGCAGCGCTCGCGCGCATCGCGATCGTGATCTCGGTCGGGGCGCCGACCTCACTCGCGATCGATCTGGCCCAAGCCTTGAGCCTCACACTGATCGGTTTTGCCCGAGGCGAGAATTTCAACATCTACTCGGCGCCCGAGCGGATCGCGCTCTGAAGCGCGAACGATCTTGCTGCGCGCTGCGCTCGCGCAAATGTGAGGTGCAGCGCCGTGACGCCTGGCATTCGCGCTGCGCGTGGCGAATCGAGCGCGCAGCAGCGCACGAACGTGCTATGCGTCGAGCCATGGAAGTTAAGCGCGATCCAGAGAAGCTGAAGCAGAAGCTCCGAGAGTTCGCTCGCGGGTTTCCATTCTTCCAGCTGGTGGGCTTCGAGGTCGTGGACTTCGGTCCGAGCTGGGCGCAGTGCCAGGTCAAAGCGCGACGCGAGCTGGAAAACCCGAACGGTGCAGTGCACGGAGGGATCATCGCGACTCTCATTGACGCGACGATCACGCAAGCATTGCTCATGACCGACGAGTACCAGCAGGTGCGCGACACCCAAGGCTCGCTGTCGACGGTCGACCTGCATGTGAAGTACTTGAGACCCGCGCGTCAGGGCCGCTTGGTGTGTGAGGCCAAGATCGTTCACCTCGGAAAGCGCATCATTCACGCGCATGCCGCGGTGCGCGACGAAGCCGGCAAAGATCTCGCGCTGGGCGATGCCAGCCTGATGATCGTGCTCGGCTCCAGCTGAGCGCTCTGCCCGATCCCTAACAGCTACCTAACGCCTACCATGCGTGCCGACACTTGGCTCGCGGCACGCACCACGCTCTCGATGACCACTTTGCGGTCGATCTGCGTGAGCCGCGGCGTCGGCAGCGCCACCGCGATCGCGCCGACCATGCGGGTACGCAGAAACACCGGGCCCGCATACACCGCCAGGCCTTCGATCCAGCCAGCGACGTTCTCGGCGTACCCACGGCGCCGCACCAGCGAAAGCTCGCGCTCGTCCGGTGTCGCTGCCTGCCGAGCCTTGCTCGCGCGCAAAGGCAGCTTGGGCAGCACCGGCGCGCCGGGCTGAAGCGCTGCCGGCGCGAGCGCGAGATACAAGCGGCCCACAGCGGTGTTCTCGACTGGAATGGTTTGCCCGACGTGCGGCGCGGCGCGCAGGAAGCCTTTGCCCTCGACCTTGTCCAAGACAGTCAACGTGCCCGCGCGCGCGGCTACCGCGAAGAACGTCTCGTTGAGCTCGGCCGCCGCAGCTTCGAGCACCGGGCGTGCCGCGATCACCAGCGGCTCCCGCTCCAGCACGCCCAAGCCGAGCGCCAACAGCACGATGCCTGGACGGTAGCGGCCGCGCTCGTCGTGCTCGACCAGGCCGCGCCGTCGCAGCGCCGTGAGCAGGCGATGCACGCTGCTCTTCGGCAGCTTTAGCGCGCGGCTGAGCTCGCTCACGCCCCAAGGCTCGGCGCGTTCGTGCAGGTGAAACAGCACGTCTATCGCTTTTTCCACGGTGGCAGCGCTGTGTTCCATGTTCTCGAAGGGCTGATGCTTACTCAACCGCCCGTCGCAACGCCAAGGACTGCGCGGATCTCACAGTGAGCGCCGCGAAATGTGCTCGCAGGCGCTGCATGCGAGCCGCCAAGATCCCAAGAAACGTCTGACGCGCAGCGGATGATTCTCACGCATGAACCAGAATCAAACGCCTGTCACCCGTAGGGGTGACACCACTCGCGCGGAGTCGGACTATGCTGATTCAAAGGTCGCATGACCGTCAGCCCCAACAGCTTTGTGTGCCGTATGAACGCGGTACTCCGCAGCGCGCTGAATACGGACCCTCTGATGCAGATCGCTCTGATCGACAACGGGTAGCCGGGGTGAGGTCACGTTGGCTTGCGACATGAAGGCCATGTAGGCGGCTGCCGCAGCAGTCCGACCTGATAGCAGACGGTCAGCTATTTGCGCAGTGGCGAAAAATGTCGAAATCACACGGGAAAATGCGCAGTTCTAGCCAATTTGGGGGATACATTTGCCTGGACGCATATCCTACGATCGACGCTCATTTCTTGGCGTGCACCAAGGAAACCATCGCGTGAGCGCCGCAATTTCACTACTGAGATCCGAGTTAGAGCGGTTTGCCGATCGCTATGAGCTGACGGCACGGGAATACGACGTCGTGTTCCTCCTGCTTTCCGGCCTAAGTACGGTGTCGCTGATCGCCGAACGCTTAGGCCTCAGCCAAAACACGGTTCACAACCACTTCAAGAACGTGTTTCGGCGGACAGGGACCAACAGCAAAGCCGGTCTGCTCGCGCTCTTCTTGAAGGACGCCATCGGTCATCAAGCCAGCCTCCAGCCGTTTATCAAGCGGCCGTCTGTGCTGTTGCTCGAGCCTGATGCGCGCGTCCGCGCCAACATTCGAGATGCTCTCCAAGCGCGCAACATGCGCGTCGAAGAAGAGACCGACGCCGCCAACGTGGTGGAGCGAATCGCTAAGCTGCGCACGGACGTCGTGATCGCAGACCTCGGTCTCACCAGCCCTTCGGGGAAAGACATCCTCACGGAGATCTCTGAGCGCTACGGGCAAAACCCGCTCGTGCTGCTCACCACCTCGGACGGCAGCGTGTCGCGTCGGCAGTGGCTCGACCGCGGCGCGGGCGGTGTGTTCGTAAAGCCGGTTGCAGTCGACCGTCTTGTCTTTGCCATCCTCGAGCATTTCGTGGAGACGCCGTACGAGCGCAGTCGCCTGCTGCGCGTCGATGTCGACGTCCCCGCGCGCATCGACGACCGTCTAGAAGTCGAGTTCGGAAACATCGGTTTCGGAGGCGCGTTCATTCCGCTGCCCACCGAGCAGATGTCGCGCGATTCGTTTCTCGTCGGACAACGGATCCAAGTCGCGTTCTCGCTGGAAGATGCGAATTCTATCCAAACCCTATGCGAGATCATGTGGCGCCGCGCCACGTCGCGCCCCTCGATGCAATCGGGTATCGGAGTCCGCTTTTTGAATCTCGACGAGGCTCACCGCGCGAGCGTGGAAGAGTTCGTTCGACGCCACAAATTGATGGGATTCCTACCTTGGTCCGGCCCTGAAGAGACTGTTCGTGAGCTGAAGCACGCGCAAGCGTGAGGCTTTGCGAGCTGAAAACCGAAAAGCCACCCAGCAGACCCCGCGGTAGTCGGCAGACCACCGCGGGGTTGTGCTATTTGAGCGCTGCCCAACTCGAAGTGCAATCGACGCTCGAACTTCCGATAGCTTCGAAAAGCCACTATGCTGTCGCCACAGTCGGACAGTTGGGCTATCAGGCAAGCTCGCGCGGCGACAAGGTGCTATGGACGTCGGTACGAACAAGACGCGTAAGGACACACGCGCGGTCGTTTCACTGGTTGCGCGCTATCGAAGTCCGAGCACGTTCGAGTACGTCGAAGAAGCCTGCTGCGATGTGTCGCTCGGCGGCATGTTCATCCGCTCCAAAGACCCGGCCGCCGCAGGAACACTGCTGAAATTAGAGTGCGAGAGCGGCGATGGTGCGCACATCCGCGGCGTCGCGCGCGTGGTTTGGCTGCGTTCCCAGCAGAACGAGTACGGGCCGAGTGGCATGGGCGTGAAGTTCGTGAAGCTCGACCCAGAGAGCCGCGACTTGATCACGCGGCTTGTGCAAGAGCTTGCCGAAGCAGGCATCGAATCGCCAAGCATGTCGTCGGCACCGGAGCAGCGCGGCAAGCCGCCTACCAAGCGCCCTTCCCCGACGCCACCAGCTGCAGAGCCACCACCCGCGCCGGCTTTGTCTAAGCCGGCGGAGATCAGCGCGAAACGGCCTTTGAGCAGCATTCCTGCGCGTGGCGACGTCGCAGGTCTGCACCGCGCGTCGGAGCGCAGCGCCGCAGCACCACCGCCGCCGCCGCCCAGCTCGAGCAAGCCGCCTGTGCCGGGCGTCTCGTCGCGGCCTGCGCCCAGCAACGCGCTGCTCTCACACGCGAACGTCGAGCCGCTGGAAATCGATGCCGCGCCGAGCGGCAACGCGCTCGCGCCACTGCAGGAGCTCGGACGCGACTTGGCGCCGCCGCAAGAGGTCGGTCGCGATCTCGCGCCGCTGCAAGCGATGGTCCGGTCTTCGCGCGTGAGCAGCGCTCCTCCGCCCGAGGAACGCAGCGGACGCGCATTCTGGTTGGTCGCCGGCGCCGTCCTTGCGCTCGGTGCGATCGTGGCGCTGTTCTCGATGCGCGCCGCACGCGAGCCGGGGCCGGCCGACCCGCAGGCGAGCGCCGGATCGACGCCCGTCGTCGAGGCGCCGGCCGCGACCTCCATGAATCGAGCGAATCCCACGCCTCAGGAGGCGCGCAGTGATGAAGGCGCGAGCGCCCAGCCGAATGAGCCGGGTGCGGAGCCTACAGTCCACGAAGGCGCGCAGGCCGAAGTGCCAGCCGACCAGCTTGATCCGGAGGTGGCTGCGGCCGCTGTTGAGCAGGCGGCGGCAGACAACGAGGTAGCACAAGCGCCGGTCGCAACCACGGAGACCACCGAGCCTGCCGGCCAAGCCGCGCAGCCATCGGCGGCGCGCGAGCAGGCCCCTCTGCCTACGAGCAACCCACAGCCCAACACCAGCGCGCGAACCGGAGCGACCGATCCGCAGCCCACCGCGGCAGCGCCGACCGCCACATCACCCAGCGCCCGAGCGAGCGCGACGAGCCCGCAGCCGGGCGCTGCGGCCCCGAGTACCACCGCGCTGCCACCACCCGTGCTGCGCATTGTGCCCGCGGCTCAAGACCCGAGCTCCCAGCAGCCATCAGCTTCTGCGACAGGTCCGAGCTCGGCACCTTCAGCGCCGCCAGAGCCTGCAGCCCCAAGCGGCAGCGCTGCCGCCACCACGCAGAACAAGGTCGCACCGCCCCCGCTGCCTCCCGGCGAGATCGCGCGCGTGATCATGTTCACCTCACGTCCAAGCGGCGCGAGCGTGTTCGTCGGCGATCAGACCGTCACGACACCTGGCGAGCTCAACCTCGGCGCGATGCCGTCGCGCATTCGCGTCACCGCCCAAAAAGAAGGCTTCGAGTCGAGCACCGTCTGGATCAACAACACGACAGAGTTCGTGAAGGTCGGCGGCGTGATGCGGCGCGAGGTGCACTTCGTGCTGCGCGCGTTGCCGCCGCCCCCCGAAGCGGCCGCACCGGGCCCGTCCGCGCCTGCGAAGCCGGCGCCCTCACAGCCGAGCAGCAGCGCGGTCCCGCAGCCGCAGGCGGCCACCACTGGCGCGGCAGCACCCACTCAGGGCCCGAGCGCCGCACCCAACCAGCCCTGACTCGAGCTGTACGCAGAGCGAACAGTTGTGCCGTTCTTTCACGCTGCCTTATGCTCGGAAGTCGAGTAAGAGCACGCACTGGCCCGCAGCGTTCTGGTTATCACGAGCGCGCCCGCGCCACTGCTTCGCACGTAAGCTTCGTGCAGCGTTGGCCACTCTCCACACGATGTCGTTCAGCCCGTTCTCATCAGTCACGTCTGTTTCGTCTCGTTGTCAGCGAGATCGCAAACTACGTGCAAGCGAGGACCGCGGCGGATGACGAGTGCGCGCATATCAAGTCCCCCTTCCTCGATGCTGTCGAGCGGGCGCACGAGCACACGCCCTAGCCTGCCGCCCGATCCGAAGCGCGACGTGCGCACGATCTTGTTGCTGACATGGCCGGTGGTCGTAGGGCAGCTGCTCGCGAACGCGGTGCCGATCTTCGATCTGCTGATGCTTGGAAAGTATGGAACCACGACGCTCGCCGCAGTCGGCTACGCCTCGCAGTTCCTGATGCTCACGCAGGCCACGCTGATGGCGCTCGGCGCAGCGTGCGTTGCGATGATGGCGCGCGCGATAGGCGCACGAGACGACGCGCGCGCACGTCGCGCCTTTGCTGCGAATCTCTGGCTCGCAATCGCGGTCACCGTCGCGACGCTGGTCGTGACCTGGATCTTCCCGGTGGAGCTGTTGCATCTGCTCGCGGTCAAGGACTCGGTCACACATCTCGCCGTGCCGTACCTGCGACTCACGATCGGTTCTGCGCCGCTGATGGCGATCGCGCTCACGTACGAGAGCGCCTACCGCGCGGCGCGCGACACGTTCAAGCCCATGCTGATCGTCGGCTTGTGCGCGCTCACCAAAGTGCTCGGCAATGCGCTCTTACTCACGGGAGTGTGGGGGTTGCCAGCGCTGGGCTTGAAAGGTGCGGGCTTCGCAACGCTGGGATCGCAGCTCGTCGGCGCAGCGTGCTTTATCTTCATCAGTCGAGCACACCGACACAGCGCGGTGCGCCTCGGCTTGTCGGACCTGCGGGTGCCGCTCAGCACACTGCGCGAAGCGTTTGCGATCGCTTGGCCTGCGGTGGTCGAGCGCTTCGCGATGAACGCGGCCACGCTCGTGTACTTTCGATTCTTGGGTGGGTACGGCGTCGAGGCGGTCGCGGCGTACAACGTGGGCGTGCGGATCCTCGCGTTTACCTGGATCCCGGGGCTCGGCTTGAGCGTCGCCGCCGCGACCATGGTCGGGCAAGCACTTGGCGCGGGCGACGCAGATCGTGCGCGCCGCGCTGGACGCGTCTCATCGCAGCTAGGAGCGGCGATCGCGGTCAGCCTCGCTGGTGTATTCATCCTACTGCGAGCGCCGCTCGCGCGACTGTTCACGCCCGATCCTGCCGTCGTCGCAGCGCTCGACCCATTCATCCTGCTGCTGGGCGTCGGCCTGCCGTTCTTGGTCTTGCACTTCACGCTGGCGGGTGCGCTGCGCGGCGCGGGCGACACACTCACGCCGCTGTGGGCGGCAGCCGTGGGCAACTGGGTGTTCCGTGTGCCGCTCGGTTACCTTTGCGCGCAGCTGCTACACGTGGAGCTGTTTTGGGTGTGGTCGATCATGATCGTGGATCACGTGTCGCGTGCGGCGTGGCTCCACCATGCGTTCGAGCACGGTCGTTGGCATGAGCGGCTCGGTGCCGCGATGCGAAGGCAGAGCCGCGCACCACGCGTAGCCGACGCCGCATAAAAGCAGCGCTATACTAGCAGGGCATGGAGACCGCCGACTTTCGGGAAGCGTTGCTCTCTGTCATGGAGCGCAAACAGCACTGGGCGTGGCCGGCATTCACACGTGGTTTGGTCGCGAAGTCGCGCTTGCACGTACACTTGGAGCAAGAGTTCGCGACATACGTGCGCGACTTTCCAGTGCTGTTGGGCCGCGCGTACGTGCAGTGCCCGATCGCTGCGGTACGGAGAGATCTCGCAGAAAACCTGTACGAAGAAGAGACCGGCGCGCTCTCTGTGGGGCGACCGCATCCGGAGCTGTTCCTGGAGTATCCGCGCGGCCTCGGCATGGATCTCGAGCGCTTCGAGTCGATCGAGTACTTGCCGGGCGCCGCACGCTATCGCGCGGTCCTCGACCACTGCACCTTGCAGCGCGGCTGGGAGGTCGCCACCGCGGTCACGACGTTGTTCTTGGAGGGCACACCGTACGAGCGTGGTGAGCTCGATCCCAACGCACCGAAGCGGCCGGTGCCCGCGCTGGAGGATCATCCCCTGGTGAAGCACTACGGTCTGCCGCTCGAGCACCTGGCGCTGACCAAGGCGCATCGCAGGGTCGAAGGCTCGCACAGGGCGGCCGCGTGGCATGTGCTCTTGTCGTTCGTCGACGCGCGCCAACACAGCGCCGTGATCGAAGCGATGGAACAGACGCTAGAAGCATGGCTCGCGTACCGCGACGATGTCGCCGCGGCCTGCGGGATCGCGCGTGCCGCTGATGGCGGCCTGTTCAGTTCAGCGCAGTGAGATTCAAGCCGCCGACGTAGGCGTAGCTTACGAAGCGGTCGAAGCCGTAGATGATGATCGAGATCTCGCGGTCGGAGACCACGGTGTGCGGGCCGTCGTGCTGCTCGCCAGGGAAAATCTCGACGGGCGTTGGCGCAGAGCCGCCGCTGAGACCGCCTTGGCTCGTGCCGTTCGTGACCTCAGGGAACGCCAGCTGACAGCGGTGCACGACCCACTGCGTGCCCCCTGTCACCGACTGCAGCGCCTCAGAAGGATCGGTCGACTCGCACGAGCTGGGCAGCGGAGCGCCGTCGAGCTCGATCTTTGCGTCGAGCGGCGCGACCAAGGTCACGAAGTCGAACGCGTACTTGTCAGGGGTCAGGAAGATGTAGTCCTTCCGGAACTGACCGACGGGAGGCACGGTGATGATCGATGGATCACCGCCGGGGTATTGCTTGGGGATGCCTGTCACGCCTTGGCTCGCAAGCGCCTCGAGCACGTGCACGGGCTTGTCCGAGTCGAGCACGAAGTCTTTGTCGGCACGCAGGATGATCTCGCCGCGCGGCGGCAGCTGGATGTCGTCGTCCGGCTTGTCCAAGGTCGTGCGAACGCGCGTCGGCTCGTCGGAGATCGAGACTACGCGGATCCACTCGGGCTCGTTCATCTCGGCGACGCCGAGCGGAGCGCCTGGTAACGCAGCATTGTTGAGCGCACGCGCGCGCGCCGGCATGCGCCCGATGATGTACTGCGTCGATGCGTTCCGGTCGGGCAGGAGCTGCTCCTCCAAGTGATCGGCGCAGCACTGCCGCTTCGGATAAGCATCGAACATCGGCACGTCCGAAGCTTCACTGCCGACAAACACTGCGACCGGCGCGTTGGCTTCGATCAGCGTTCCCGTGAAGTCTGCGTTGAGCGCTTTGGTCTCGAGGTTGATCACGTCGAACGGACCGATCTCGAGGTTGAGCACATCGCCCGGTCGGCTGACATCGACGTACGGCGCGCGCACGATCTCGTTCACCTGGCGGCCGAGCTCGATCCGCACGTTGGTCTTTTCCTTCGTGCCGATGACTGTCAGGAACGAGCGCAGATCTTCGGAGCTCGACGTGTTGTCGAAGTCTTCGTCGGGGTTCTTCGAGTCGCCGATGGTCTGCGGCCACGCGACCACCGTGTACTTGTCGCCGAGCGCATTCACGGGCAGGAGCAGCGATGCGTCGTTCGAGAACACTTTGTAGTTCTCGAGCGGATTGAACTGGTACGCTGAGATCGGGTAGTCAGACACCACACGGTAAGCGTTCGAGCTTACAGCCGTGTGTGTTCCGTCGTTGATGCCCGTCGCGGACGAGCCATCGACCTCGCGCCGCGGCAGCTTGAACACCATCACATCACCGGGCGCGACGCGCTCTTCGGCGACCGTGCTGCGCGCGATCTCCTGGCCGTACTCCGCATCGTTCTGCTCGACGCGCACTTTGACAGGCACGCGCTGCGGGTTCGCCACCACGACCGCATACTGTTGCGCGGAGGCGTTGCTCACGTCATCGAGCGCAGCATTGTCGAGGTCTGCTGCGTAGAACTCGCAACCCGCATAGCTCTGCTGCGCCTCAGCCAACATGCACGCGTTGACGCACTGACCGTTGGAGCAGACCTCGGGCACATCCGGTCCGCCGCACGTCTCGGCCTCGGCCCAGCCCGAGCCATCGTCCGCGCATTGCTCGACGACGTCGGGATTGCAGTCGAAGCCTTGGCCTGTGCAGTCACGGCAGCGCCGCCCCGCGCGGCACGTGATGCACACGCGCTCGGGGTCGCAGATCTGGCCTTTGGCGGCGCAGTCGGTCTCTACCGCCTCGACGAACTCGTCGTTGCGTTTGCACTGCACGTGCACTTCACCGTCGCAGCCACGCGCTGTCTCACTGGTACAGGCAAAGCGCCTGCGACCAGCATCCGTCGTGCGCGCGGGCAGCGTCGGCAGCTCGATGATCCCGGGCGCGAGATCACAGCCGAGCGCAAACAGACCCAGCAGACACACGAGCACGCGCACCGGGGTTCCGCTCACTCGACTCGCGCTCCAAGGGTTCTGCATCGCGGCTTGCCTCACTGGGTACCATGTGGCCGCGCCGGGCGACCTGCTGCTTGGCGTGACAGCTTATTTCGCAGCCTAACGCCGCGCGTAGAAGAGATTGGCGGCGTCGTGAGTCCAGTAGCGTGTGCCCGCGACGTAAGTGTTGTAGTCGAGCTCGTTGTAGCGGAAGTTCTCGATGTTTACGGCCGTGACCATCCAGCGCACGAAGCCAGGCGCAAGATCTTCCTGACCGTCGATCAAAGAGAAGTCGGGCAGCGGCACCGCGCGGGTCGTGCCCGGCAAGATCTCGGTCCAGACAAGCTGGTCATCGCCGCCGAAGATATCCACCAGGATCAGATCAGGATCTTCGCCCGGGATGTCGAAGCGCAGCATGCGATCATCGGGGATGCGCGCGCCAAAGGCTGGGCTCACGAGCGCGGGCACGCCGAGGAATGCATCGAAGCGGATCGGCTCTGCACCCGGACGAACGCCGCTGCGCTTTTGACGTGTGTACGGACGACCGAGCGGATCAGTCGTGAAGTAGCCCGCCAGCACCGTGTAGCTCGAATCGATCAAGGTGCCGCTCAACGCCGGTTGCCCGAAGAAGCGGAACAGCTCGTTGCCCGTGGGGCGACTCAGCGAGTCGAGCGAAGCGTTGCCGATGTCGCGGATGATGAGACCTTCGCCGCCGACGTCCAGATACGCACGCACGCGGAACTCATCCAACATGTCTTCGCCCGAGCCGGTCTGAAATCCGCTCAAGCCTACCGCGAGCTCGCGGTCCAGCGGCATGTTCATCTCGAGGTTCACGTCCTGCACCTCTTCGCCGGGCGAGGTGACGACGTTATGCGTGATGCCCATGACGTATGGCGTGAACTGGCGCGTGTCGATGCGCTCGATGCCAGCGAGCGCGAATACCGCCAAGCCGGCAGGCCGCGCGGTGATGCGATAGCGATAGCCGCGCTTGCCCAAGATCGCGTTCTGCTCGGCGATTCGCCACAGCTCTGCACCGTTCGCAGAAGGCGCGATGCGACGCGTATCGTAGCCCGCCTGCGTCGTGAGCACGTACGCGACGCGCTCTTCGTTCTCGCGCGGCTTCGGCACGATGTCCCAGCTGTTCACCGAGAACTCTTCGCGGCCGGGGAAGATCAGCTCGCCAGACACCGTCGCTGCCAGCTGCCGCACACCCGGTCCGAGGTCGACTTCGCCCTGGCAGCTCGGGTCGAAGCTCGCTCCAAGGAACATGGTCACGTCACTCGCGTCGAAGTCGACGATCGACGTACGCAAGAAGCAACGCGCAGTGGCGTGAACGGTGACGGGTCCTTGCAGGCCATCTTTCGAGAACGTCACCGAGCCACGCATGTCTGTGATGCCGCGCTGGGCGGTTGCCGGATCATTGCCGAGCAGCACGAGCGCGCCCGGAATCACGTTGTTGACCGCGCCGTCCGAGACCACTGTGACATTCAACGTGCCCGAGATCGGCCCGCCCGACAGACCGCCACCGGCTTGGTTCAGCGTCTCGGCAAACTCGTAGCTGTTCTTCGCGATCAGCGGCGGCGTCGCGTCGCTCGCCGAACGCGCGATCACATCGACCTTGCCAGGCGCGTGCGCGGGCGTCTTACAAACGACGCGCTGGGGCGTGGCCAAGCTCAGCTCGGTGCATGCCACCCCGTCGAACTCGACGATGGTGTCTTCCGCGAACTGCGCGCCGCCTGCTGTGAGCTCCACGAGGCTGCCGCCAGCAGCTGCGCCCGTGGTCGGGCTGATGACAAGCGCGTTGTAGATGAACCCGTCTTGCAAGACGACGGTGTCGTCGCCGCGAATGATCTCGATGTCTGCGGGACCGACCTTGCCTGCAGGCACGGTGAACGTGATGCGATTTCTGCTGTCGCGGCTGATCTCGCTGGCTTCGACCTCGACGCCGCCGACGCGGATCACGACGGAGTCATCGAACCCACTTCCGCGCAGGGTTGCGCTGGTGCCGCCGGAGAACGGTCCGGTCGCAGGCTCGACGCCCGTGAGCGTCAGCCTGGTGCTGTTGATGCCGGTGACTGGAAATGTTGGCAGCGAGGAGCTACCACCCGCATCGACTTCATCGGCCGGGCGACCCGCGAGCGCAGGTGGCTTGTAGTCGCCGCCGCCGCTGCAGCCGATAGCAGCAAGACCACAAGTCAGAAGGGCGATGCCGTGAAGCGCGTGAGCCGCGCGCAAACCTCGCGAGTACCGGCGAAAACGTAGCAGGAAGCGAGGGAGATTCGTAATATGAGTCTCGATGACCGGCGCCCGTTCGCTGCTCACGTTGCTACCTGCCGATTGGGGTCATGCCTTGCGATTGCGATAGCTCATGACGAACCGATAGTTAAGCCGATCCCCCAACGCGAGGCAAGATGAAGCTCCTACGCATTGTCGTGAGCGACCTACATCTGGGTACCGGGGTCGAAAGAGGCAAGCGGAACGCCTACGAAGACTTTTACGAGGACGACCGTTTCACTGAGCTGCTCGATCACTATGACCGGGTCGCGGGTGAGCAAAACGAAGTTGAGCTCATCTTGAACGGCGACATCTTCGACCTCCTGAAGGTCAAGTGGAACGGGCACTGGCCTACAGAGATCACGGAAGAGATTGCGACGGAAAAGCTGAGGCTTTGCCTGGAGGGGCATCCGCGCGTTGTCCTCGCACTGCGCAGCTTTCTCTCACGGCCAAATCGCCGTCTCGTGTATCTCCCAGGAAACCACGACTTGGACATGCTGTTCGAGGCACCGCAAGCCCTGTTCTGTCGCTACGTGGCGCCCGGCGATCGCGCGCAACGTGTGAAGTTCATCACGAACAGTGACACTTATTATCTTCCTGAAGGGATCCAGATCCGCCACGGCCATCAGCTCGAGCGCATCCATCGCATCCAGTACTCGAAACCGTTTCGAGTTGGCCGAGACGGCACGCGCGTCTTGGACATTCCGTACGGCAGCCTGTGGATTTTAGAGATCATGAATCCGCTCAAGGAAGCGCGCGCGAGCATCGATCGCATTCTCCCGCTCAAGCTGTTCGTGATCGGCTCACTGTTTTTCGATCCGCGCTTCGGGGTCATGTTCCTGTTGCGCTCGTTGTTTCATCTGCTGCGGCGCCGCATCTTCACGTTGCGCGCATGGCGCAAGCGCGTGATGAGCATCCCGCTGATCCTGCGCGAGGAAGTTTTCACGATCGGCGGCGGCTACGACGAAGCAGCGGAGCGCTATCTGCGGCGCTTGCGCGGCGTCAAAACATTGATCGTGGGGCACAGTCACTTGCCGCGTTTTCGCGTGCTGCCAAGCCAGCAGCTGATGTTGAACACAGGCACGTGGATCAAGATGATCCACTTGGATCTGCACTATCTCGGCCAGGACAGCGGTCTCACGTATGCGCTGATCGAATATGGCGAAGACGGTCAAGCCGATCCGAAGCTGATGCGCTGGAACGGTACGCAGCGCGCGTGTGAGGCCATAGCTTATGACAATTGAAGTCAGGCCATGACTGTTAGAGTCCGGTCGTGTGTCGTGATGTTCCTCGCGGTGCTTGCGCAGGGCTCGTCCGCACGCGCGATCGCTGCGCCGCCCGAGCTTCAGGTCTCGCTGCGACCCGAGCAGCACTTGTCGCGCGACGCGCACACAGCGATCGAAGTGATCGTGCAGCTGCCCGCCGGTAGCGCGGAGCTACCGCTCTTACTCACCCCGCGCATCGAGGGCGCCGCCGTCGAGCTGGTGCGCGGCCGGCTCATGCGGAGTGATGGGAAGGAGATGGAGCGCGGGCGGCTGCGCTTCGAGGTGCCCGTGGTGGCGCGCAGCCACGGCACTGCGATTTTGCGAGTCAATGTCACGACCTACGTGTGCCGCCAGAGCTGCCAGCAGGTCGACGCGACGACGAGCGCGGTCCTGGAGGTGCGCTGACGAAGTCAATCTGGCACCGCATTTGACATTCTGTCGCTGCATGACACCATGTCATCATGGATGCCATTTCTGCCGAGCAGAAGCTCCCGACCTTGCTCATCGTGGAAGATGAGAAATCCAACTTG
>Ga0190269_10000106_pt1 | contig 39525 bp, 40 predicted proteins | sample Popmic249IS_FD_133749 | JGI IMG/M metagenome (GOLD analysis project Ga0190269, IMG submission 133749) | Populus adjacent soil microbial communities from riparian zone of Blue River, Arizona, USA - 249 IS | ecosystem: Environmental > Terrestrial > Soil > Riparian zone | place: USA: Arizona... | reverse complement strand
GGGCGACTGGATTCGAACCAGCGACCCCCAGACCCCCAGTCTGGTGCGCTAACCAGGCTGCGCCACGCCCCGACCAAGTCCCTCGGTTTCCCGAATGGGGGGCCGCGAACATACACCGACGTTTCCAAGTAGCAAGAGCAAAGACACGGCCTCGAACACTTCGCGTTCTCGTACCCGTGGCGGCCGTGGCCGATCAGCGCTCGTGTGAGGTCGTCACTGGAACTCTCACCGTCTCGAGCTCTGCGGGCGCCTCGTGCTCCGCGTCTCCGACGATTCCCCGCAGCGCCTCGAGCAGCCCAGTGAGCTCCTCTCGCATCGAGATGAGCTCCGACCTCAGGTCGACCTCGCGGGCCACCGACGGCACCACAGCGCGCTCGACGCGGTGCTGCCCGGTCTCGCGCAGGCGGCGCTTTGCGCCAGCTATCGTGAGGCCCTCCTCGTGCAGCAGGCGCCGCAACAACACCGCGAGCTCGACGTCGCGGCGTCGGTACACGCGATGACTGCCGCGCGTCTTCATCGGGCGCAGCGCAGGAAACTCGCTCTCCCAGTAGCGGAGCACGTGCGCGCGCACGCCGACGATCTGCGCGACCTCACCGATCTTGAAAAACAGCTTGTCCGGCAGATCGCTGCCCGCCACGAAGCCCTGACCACCTAGCAAGTGAGCGCCCGAACGCTCGCCTCGGGTCGCGGAGTTATCGCACGAACTCACGCGTGCGGCGACGTGGACGTGCGTGCGGCGCAGTCACGCCGCGCACACGGCGCTCACTCGTCGCCGGAAGCCGCGAGATCTTTGGTCTGCTGCTGGCGCAGGGCGATCTTGTCCGGATTCAGGACGTTCTTCAGGACCTGGCTCGGCTTGAATGTCAGCACACGCCGCGCACTGATGGGGATGGGGTCACCCGTCTGCGGATTGCGACCGATGCGCTCTTTCTTTTCGCGCACCACGAAGTTTCCGAACCCGGAGATTTTCACCTTGTCGCCGTGGGACAGAACGTCCTTCATCGTCTCGAAGACGGCTTCGACGACCTCGGCAGACTCCTTCTTGGAAAACCCCCCAACCTTCTCGTACACGCAATCGATGATTTCTGCCTTGGTCATCGACGCCTCCCGCGAATCTGACTAATGCAAACATAGCGGGGCTCAAAACTCAATAGCCTCGGTCACTTGCGCCACCCCACCCCATCTCCGTACAGCTCTGTATAGGGTAATCCGGACAGCGCGGCTCGGCGCCACGGCTGCATCAGCCAGACGCAGGACGGAATGCACGAGCGCGCCGCTCCGCCCGGAAGCCCGTGGGGGCTCCTGAAGCAGAACAGCGCGCGTTGCGCCCAGTCCGTCAGCTAGCGCTGAAGGGCGTCGACTACGGCCTTGAAGCCACCGGGATCTCGCACGGCCAGATCCGCGAGGATCTTGCGGTCGAGACCGATCTGCTTGGCCTTGAGCGCCGAGATCAGTCGGCTGTAGCTGAGGCCGTGCTGGCGAGCGGCCGCACCGATGCGTGCGATCCAGAGCTTGCGGAAGTCGCCCTTCTTCTCACGGCGATGTGCAAACGCGTCTTCCCACGCGTTGTGCACCTGCTCGACGGCAGAAGCGTACTGATTGCCTCGAGCGGCGTAGTAGCCCTTCGAGTGCTTGAGAATCTTGTTCCTGCGACGACGGGCTTTGAACCCTCTTTTTACGCGGGGCATGGCTGGCCTTTCCCTGGGGTTCTGTGCTCAGACTGCGTAGGGAAGCAGGCGCTTGAAACGCTTCTCGTCCGAAGCGTCCACCAGCTCGTGCTTGCGGAGCTTGCGCAGGCGACGTGCGGGCTTGCCGCGCATCATGTGGCTGAGGCGAGCACTGCCACGGCGGATCTTGCCGGAGCCAGTTACGCGCAGCCGCTTCGACGCGGCGCGTTTCGTCTTCATCTTGGGCATGTTCTCTGCTTCTCGATGGTTACGCCGAACCTGCGCGGAACGCGGCGCGGCGTGGAGAGGCGGCATTCTGAGGGAGTTGCCTACCCAAAGTCAAGCTCAGCGGGCGTCGTTCTGCGCTGGTGCGGGACGCGGTCCGCTGTGACCGCTCGGTCCACCGTGACCACCGCCAGGTCCGCTCGGTCCACCACTCGGCCCGCTCGGCCCGCCATGACCACCCGCTCCACCGGGTCCGCCCGGCCCACCGGGTCCACCTGCCGGACGCGGACGAGCGCGCTGCTGCGTGCCCTTCGTCGCAGGCGCCATGACGAGCGTCATGTTGCGGCCTTCCATGCGCGGCGTGAGCTCCACCACCGCCAAATCGCGCGTGCGGTCGACGACCGCGTGCAGCTGCTTCTCTGCGGCTTCCGGGTGCGTGATCTCACGGCCACGGAAGCGGCACGTGATCTTCACCTTGTTGCCCTCTTCGAGGAAGCGCCGCGCGTGGGCAATCTTGACCTCGAGGTCGTGCACGTCGGTCTTGGGCCGGAGCTTGATCTCCTTCAGCTCCACGACCGCCTGACGTTTCTTGGCTTCGTTCGTACGCTTCTTTTCTTCGTACTTGAACTTGCCGAAGTCCATGATCTTGCAGACGGGCGGAAAAGCCTTCGGATTGACCTCGACGAGATCAAGGTTGGCCTCACGCGCCATGCGCAGCGCTTCGTGGGTGTCGAGCTCCCCGAGCATCGCACCATCAGCCCCGACCACACGCACCTTGGGCACTCGGATGCGATGGTTGATGCGGGGCCCTTGCATCGAGCCTCTTTCGCGGTTCTCAAAACGTGGCTTGTTGATTGGCACAGTCCTCCAAAGCGGGCGACAGCCGCCCGCCGCTAGATTGGCGACAGGGTTCCTCGAACCCTCTTCTTTCCATAGATTAGCCGCGGCGCAACGAGGGTGGGAGCGCTTCCGCACGAACCCGTGCGATGAAGTCGTCGAGGGTGAGGAACCCGAGCTCGGCGTTCTGGTCGCGTGAGCGCACGGACAAACCGCGGCCCTCCGCCTCCTTCTGCCCCACGACGGCAAGATAAGGCACGCGCAGGTTGCGCGCAGCGCGAATCTTGGCCCCGAGCTTGTCGCCGGAGGTGTCGGAGATGGTGCGGATGCCGGCGTCCTGCAGGATCTTGCGAACCTCTTCGGCGTAATCGTTGACCTTTTCACTCACGGTCAACACGGCGACCTGCTCGGGCGAAAGCCACGTCGGAAACGCACCTGCAACGTGCTCGACGAGCACACCGAAGAAGCGCTCGATCGAGCCCAGGATGGCGCGGTGCAGCATCACGGGGCGGTGCGTGGAGTTGTCCTCCCCGATGTAGGCCAAGTCGAAGCGCTCCGGCATGTTGAAGTCGACCTGGATCGTTCCGAGCTGCCACGGGCGCGAAAGCGCGTCTCGCAGGTGGAATTCGATCTTCGGTCCGTAGAACGCGCCCTCGCCTTCGGCGATCTCGTAGGGCAAACCCTTCGCCTTCACGGCATCGATCAGCGCCGCCTCCGAGCGATCCCAGATACTGTCCTCACCGAGGCGCTGCTCGGGGCGCGTCGCGATCACCACGCGCACGCTGCTGAACGCGAAGTCCTGGTACACGGTGTAGACGAGATCGATGAACGCGCCGATCTCGGCCTGCATCTGGTCGAGGGTGCAGAAGATGTGCGCGTCGTCCTGGCAGAAGGTGCGCACGCGCGTCAGCCCCTGCGTCACGCCGCTGCGCTCGAAGCGGTGCAGGCGTCCGAAGTCCGCGATGCGCATCGGCAGCTCGCGATACGAGCGGCGCGTCATGCCGAACATCAGACAGTGGCTCGGACAGTTCATGGGCTTGACGCCGAAGCGCAGCTCCGAGCTGACCCAGTGCGCCTGGCTCTCCGGCGCAGACTCGGGCGCGAGCGGCGCCCCGGTCGCGCGCTCTTTCTCGATGCGGGTCGCGATGCGTTCGAGGTTCTCGACCGTCGCGGCCATGAACATGTTTTCGGTGTACGCGGGCAGGTGCCCCGACTGCACGAACAGCTCGCGGTCGAAGATCTGCGGCGTGACGACCTCCTGGTACCCGAAGCGATCGTACAGCTCGCGCACGTAGTCGATGAGGCGCCGGTACACCTGCGCGCCGCGCGGCAAGAAGAACGGCGATGCGGGCGCGAGCGGATGGAAGCCGATCAGCTCGAGCTCCTTGCCGAGCTTGCGGTGATCGCGCTTCTTCGCTTCTTCCAGCCCGCGCAGGTACGCGTCGAGCTCTTTCTGCGAGGGAAACGCCGTGCCGTAGATGCGCTGCAGCATCGGGTTGCGCTCGTCGCCGCGCCAGTACGCGCCCGCGACGGAGGTCAGCTTCACCGCGCGCAGAAAACCGGTCGACGGCACGTGCGGGCCCTCACACAGGTCCACCCAGTCACCGTGACGATACAGTGAGATCTCACCCTCGAGTCGCTCGAGATGCTCGACCTTGTAGTTCTCGCCGAGCTTCTGCAGCAGCTCGCGCGCCTGGTCGCGCGTCACGACCTCGCGCCGGAACGGCGAGTCGGCCGCGATGATCTCCTTCATCTTGGCCTCGATCCCGGCGAAGTCCGCGTCGCTGAACTGACCGTCTTTGCGATCGAAGTCGTAGTAGAAACCGTTGTCGACGGCCGGACCGAACGTGATCTTCGTGCCGGGATACAAGCGCTGCACCGCGTCCGCGAGCACGTGCGCGGTGGAGTGACGGATGACCGTCAGCGCGTCCGGATCGTTGATCAGGATCGGCGTGATGGCCGTGTCTTTCGGCAGCGGCGTGTGGAGGTCGTAGACGCGCCCATTGGCACGGACCGCGACGACCTGTGGCGTCAACTTGCCCTGCCCCTCGAGTAGCTCGCGAGGGGTCACGTCGTTACCGGTCGCCATGCTGTCTTCTCGCCTTGCCCCCGGTCTCGGCCTTCGGCGTGCGATCATCACCGGGGTGCCAACCGAGAGCGGGCGAATCGTCAGCGGCACCCAGTAGGCGCGGGCGGGATTGAACCGCCGACCCCTACCGTGTCAAGGTAGTGCTCTCCCACTGAGCTACGCGCCTATCACTCGGAAAGACCGAGTGGGGAGCGGGCATGTAGCGCGCGACAGCGGGGAGTGTCAAGCGCTGCTTTGCTCAGCCACCTGTGCCGCGGCTTCTTCGCGCCCGAGCTAGCCGCGTTTTCGCGCGCGCGTGCACCCGCGCCACGCTCGCGCGCCGCGGCCGCTGCACGTGCCGCTGCGCGCGAAAATCATGCACGTGCAGCTGCGAGCGGGTGCTGAGCACGCCCACAACGCGCTCAGCACCCGCAATTGCGCGAAGGGAGTTGGGTTGATATCCCTCTAATTCATGCTGCGCACTCCGGATGAAGAGGACCTGCCTCTTCGGCACAGGCCCCTGCCGTCCGTCGACATCGCCCTGTTGCCGCACGAGCTGCGCGCGATGCGCATGCAGCGCCGCGTGATCGGCGGCGCGCTGATCCTGCTCGTGCTCGCGGTCGTGGGCCTGGCCTACGGCAAGGCGGCCTGGAGCAAGCTGCAGCGCCCGCCCGAGGCGGAACAGCGCGCCGAGACCGAGCTCATCGCGCCCAGCGCGGGCCCACCCGATGCACCGTCCAGCTCGGCCGTCGCCACGCTCGTCTCGGCCGCCGGGCGCAAGAGCGCCGAGACCACGCGCAACAACGCCCAGGCCGCTCCGATCAGCGTCGAGGGCGTCGACGGCGCGAAGAGCCGCATCGAGTACAAGTTCGGCCGCGCCCGCAGCTTCAAGGAAGCGCTGCTCGCGTGCGGCGCTGAGCCCGCCGAGGCCAACGAGCTGATCGAAGCGCTGCAGAAGATCGTCGACTTCCGGCGCGGCAAGCCGGAGGACCGGCTCATTTTCGAGCGCGATGCCGACAAGCAGCTGCAGGTGTTCGAGTATCGCGCCAGCGTCACGGAGGTCTATCGCGCCGTGCGCAACGAGAGCGGCGCGCTGCGCGGGCTGCGCGTCGAGATCCCGATCGAGCGCCATCGCATCGCCAAGGGCACGTTCGTCGCGGGCACTCTCGGCCACTCGCTCGCCGCGCTCGGCCTGAGCGCGACGCTCGCGGGCCTCGTCACCGAGGCCTTCGACTCGCGCATCTCGTTCACGCGCGACACGCGCGTCGGCGACAGCGTGAAGATCATCGTCGACGAGGAGTACGTCGACGGCGCGTTCCTGCGCTACGGCTCGGTGCACGCGATCGAGTACGCGAGCGCGCGCGTCGGCAAGCTGCAGGCGTTTTGGTTCGAGGCGGACCGCTACGGCGGCGAGTTCTTCGACTGGAGCGGCCGCGCGCTGAAGGGCGGCTGGATCCGGACGCCGCTGCGCTACGATCACATCTCCTCCGGCTACAACCTCAAGCGCCGTCATCCGATCTTGAAGCGCGTCGTGCCGCACCTCGGCATCGACTACGCCGCGAGCACGGGCACGCCAGTGTGGGCCGCGGCCGACGGTCAGGTGACGTTCGCGGGCCGACGCGGCGCAAACGGGAACCTCGTCTCCGTTCGCCACGAGGGCGGCGTCGAGACGCACTACGCGCACCTGTGGAAGATCGGTCCGGGCATTGCAGCCGGCACGAAGCTCAAACAGCGCCAGCCGATCGGCTTCGTGGGCTCGACCGGTCGCTCCACCGGCCCGCACCTGCACTTTGCGATCAAGCGCTACGGGCGCTTCGTCGATCCCGCGTCGCTCATCAATGGGCCGGGCGCGCCCCTGCCCGCGGCCGTCGTGCCCAAGTTCCGTGCGGCGGCAGAGCCGCTGCGCGCCGAGCTGGAGCGCATCTCGCTCGCACCCGCGCCGGTGGCGGACGAGCCCGTAAAGGGCGACACGGCTGACGAGGACGAAGACCTCGACCTCTGATGTGGCACAGCGGGTAAGCCCGCGCGCCTGACCCCACATCGCGCGCCGGTCGCGCCGACTATCATTTGCCTCGCTCGGCCGACCCGACTATAGCCAGGCACCGTGCACAGCCCGGAGAGCCTAGAACCCGGCACTGGCGCTCGCGAGCCGGCCGCGCTCGAGCGCGCGACGCCAGCGTTGGAACAGCCGTCCGGCGCCGCGCTCGACCTGCAGGACGCGCACTGGAGCCCTCGGCGGAGCCGGCTGTGGGCCGGCGCGGTGTTCGCCTTTGCAGCCGCGCTGCTGCTGCTGCGGCTCTCGAAGTTCGGCATCTGGGATCCGTACGAGCTGCGCACCGCGGATGACGCCCGCAAGCTGCTAGAGGCCGGCTCGGACGCGCGCGTGGCGTTCGGCACCTGGCTCGTGAGCCTGGGCTTTCGCGCGTTCGGGGTGCACGAGTGGTCGGGGCGCCTGCCGATCGCGCTGTGTGGTTTGTTGTGCGTGTGGACCACGTACGAGCTGACGCGGCGCTACGCCGGACCGCGTGCGGCGGTGTACGCGAGCCTCGTGGCCAGCACCTGTCCGCTGCTCCTGTTCAACGCCCGCGTCATGTTGGGCGCGGCGCCGGAGATGGCGCTGAGCGGCTTGCTCGGCCTGTGCGCGATCGCCGCGCTGGTGCCCGCGGAGGCGCGCGCGCCGCAGTCGCAGGCCGGCGTGCTGCAGCGCGGCGCGTGGCTCGTCGCGGCGCTCGCGCTGGCCGTCGCGACCACGCTCACGCGCGGTGCGCTGCAAGCGACCGTGCCGCCGCTGGGAGCGGCAGTCGCCGCCGGCTTTCTGACCTGGCCCGCGGCCGACCGCGTGCGACGCGCGGGCACGCTGGGCGCTGGCGTCGTGCTCGCGATCGCGATCGCGCTGATCGCGCGCGACGTGCAGCGCGACGCCTCCGAGTACAGCGTGTGGCTCGGCGGCGCGTCGAGCGGCGCGAACCCGAAGACCTTCGACTTCGTGCTCGAGCAAGTGTTCCACGCGTTCGCACCGTGGAGCGCGCTCCTGCCGCTCGCACTGAGCCGGCTGGCAGGCCCGGTGCAGGATCACGGAGCGGCGCCCGCGCGCTGGGCGTTCGCGCAGGCCTGCCTCATCTGGCTCGCCCTCGCCTACGCCGCCGAGACGCTGTTCTTGTCGCGCTACGGACACGACGTGACGTTTCTCGCACTCATACCGCTCGCCGCGCTCGTGGGTGTGGGCCTGCGCGATCTGGAAGCGGAGCGCGGCAGCCTGGCCGGTGCGGGACTCGGTGTATTGCTGCTCGCCGGCCTGTGGCTGCGCGACTTCACGCTGTTTCCGAACGCGCCGCTGCACGGCATGCCGCTCGCCAACTTCGAGGTGCCGAAGGTCTGGAACCCACGCGCGTCCTTGGCGTCCGTGAGCGTGCCGTTCGCGGCCTGTGCGCTGCTCGGCCTCGCGATAGGCACGAGCTCTCGCGTCGCGCTCGACGTGCGTGCGCCGTACCGTTTTCTCGCCGCGCAGTGGCGCCGCGGCCTGGCGTTTCGCGCCTGGCTCGTGGCCGGCGGGCTCGCGCTGCTCGCGCTCTGCGTGCTCGGCACGCTCGCGTACCTCATCCCCGGGCGGCTGCACCTGCCGTCGCTCGCGCTCAAGGTGTTGCGCCGCTTGCTGTTCGCGCCGCTCGCGGTGGCCGCGGGCGTGCTCGCGCTGCAGCTCTTGTGGTTCGGGTTCTCGCGCCTCGCGGGCGTGCGCCTCGTCCCGCTGCTGGTCGCTGGCGCCGTGTGGGGCGGCTACGCCGCGCAGAGCTATCTGCCGCGCCTGTCCGAGCACTTCTCGCCGCGCGAGGTGTACAGCGCGTACAACGAGCTCGCCGCGGCGGACGAGCCGCTTGCGGAGTACAAGGTCGGCGGCCGCGCCGCGCCGTACTACGCCAAGGGGCAAGTCATCGAGCTTACGAACGTATCACAGCTGATCGATCACCTCGCGCAACCGGGACAGCGCTGGGCTGCGTTCCCGAGCGGCGAGCTGGCGGCGGTCGATCACGCATTCCGTGTGCGCACGGGCCGCCATCTCGTCGTGGTGGACACGCGCAGCGCACACGGCGTGCTGGTCGCGGCGCAGCCCGTGGCGAAGCGCAAAGACGAGAACTTCCTCGCCGACGCGGTGACGAAGACCGCACCTGCGCGCATGACACACCCCGTCGGCATCAACTTCGACGATCGTATCGAGTTGCTCGGCTTCGATCTCGAGCTCCCACACGACGGTCATGTCGGAGCGGGTGAGTCGTTCACGCTCACCTGGCATTTTCGAAGCACGCGCAAGCTCACGACCGCCTACAGAGTCTTCGTTCACATTGACGGTGAAGGTCAGCGAATCCACGGCGACCACGACCCGGTGGAAGGGAAATACCCCATCCCGTTGTGGGAGCCGTCTGACGTCATCGCAGATCGGCAAAAAATTGACGTCCCCGCCAGCTCACACGCCGGCGAATACACCATCTACATGGGGCTTTATAGCGGCGACACGCGCTTGCCTATCAGACAAGGGCCCAACGCGGGCGAAGATCGCGCCCGGGTCGGGGTCTTGCGTATTCGCTAGGCCGCGTGCAAGAACGTGGATTGAACGCTGCGATGGCCCGAAAAAGCGAACCACCCGTGCCGGAACCCATATCGCCGGAAGATCGCCGCGAACATCAGCGCTTCGAGACGTCGATCGCGGTGGACTATGCGAGCGGCGAGACGTTCCTGTTTGCTTACCTGCAGAACATCAGCGAGATGGGCATCTTCATCCGCACTGACCATCCCTCGCGGGTTGGGACGCGGCTGCGCCTGCGTTTCCAGGTGGAGCACGGAGAGCCGCTCACGCTGGAAGGCGAGGTTGCGTGGATCAATCCGCTGCGCGCCAGCGGCGACAATCTCAATCCCGGCATGGGCGTCCGCTTCATCGAGCTCACACCGGACACGCGTGAAGAGGTCGTGGGCCTCGTGCGCACCGTCGCCTATCTGCGCGACGATGACGCGGATGGCGGCGGCGGCAGCGGCGACGCGGAAGCGTGAAGGCCAATCCGCTCAGCGCGTGTGCGCGAGGATCGTCGTCATCAGTGAGCAAGCCGGGATGATCGGCGCGCCTGGCTCCTCGAGCCGCGCATGCGCCTCGCGCTGAGCACGTGGCAGGGGCGGTGGCAGCCCACGCAACGAGCGCTCGAGCGCCTCACGCTGCGCCTGCTCCAGGTCGATGAAGCACGCGCCCACGCCGGCGACCTCCGCGCAATCCTCGCAGCCGCAGGAGGCGGCGACGCGCACCACGCGAGCCCGCGCGCATAGCGCGTCGCTCGAGCCCGGCGTGCGGAACGAGACCGACAGCTCGTCGCCGATCGAGACGGGCTGCGCGGCGCGAAGCCACAGGCCGTGCTCCGACAGGTTCGTGATCGTGAGCGTGGCGGAGCACGTCCACGCACGGCTCGTCACCTCGGCCGGTACGCTCACGGCACGCCGCAGCGCGCTGCGCCGCTGCGTGCCACGCAGAGCAGAAAGGTCACCATCCATCGCGAGATGCTCTCCAGGTTGCTTGCGCGCGCCGCTGCTACGAGCGGCGCGCAACCTTCACGGAGCATACGGGCGCGATCGCATGCGCCCAACATTTCGGCGCGTCAGAAGGTCACGGGCGCGGGCTCGAGCTCGTAGCGGTCCGAAACCCAGCGTCCAGCCTGCGCGCGGCTGCGCGAGCCATCCACGTCGAAAAGCCACAGCCCCTCGCGCCCGTCGCACGTCGTGCTACCTGCGCCGAAGATCCTCAGCGGCAGCTCGGGCAGCGCGAGCTGAAAGCGCCAGTGGATGTGGCCGTGCAAGATGGCGCCGCGCTTGAGGCCGCTGCAAGCCGCGAGGAAGGCATCTGCGTTGTCGAGCCCGTGTGCGCGCGTGTCGTGCGTGGCGTCGGGACGGCGCGGCGCGTAGTGCGTGATTACGAACACGAAGCGCTCCTGGAACTGCGGCTCACGGCACAGCGCCGAAAGCGCATCCAGCTGCGCCTGTGGGATGGCGCCGCTCGAGCGCCACGGCGCGGGATTGGGGCGGGCGCTGTTCACCGCGATCACCGCCAACCCATCGTCATACAGGCGCACCAGCGGCCACGGGCCGTCGACGCAGCGCTCCGGGAGGTCGCTCGCGAGCAGATCCCCGAAGTGCCGCTCGAAGCGGCGCTCGCGAACCACGTCGTGCAGGTAGATGTCGTGATTGCCGGGCACCGTCACGAAGCCACGAGGCTGGCGCGTGAGGCACTCGATCGCGCTGCGCGCCGCCGCCAGCTCCGGATCGGTGCCGAGCGCGGTGTAGTCGCCGGTCGCGATGACCAGGTCCACCTGCTGCTCGGCGCAGAACGTGGCGAGCGCCTCGAGCTTGCGACGGGCCAGCGCGAAGTGCCGGCCCCGTCGCAGCGCCAGGTTGGCGGCGCCGATGAAGCGCTTATTAAACATTTCCCGCCACGGCAATTGCCGCAGCGGGATGGTGACGTGAACGTCGCTCAGGTGCAGCACCCGCATCGCGACGTGGACCTCAGCTCAGCGCTTGGAGTACTGGAAGCGCTTACGCGGACCGGGCTGACCGGGCTTCTTGCGTTCCTTCTTGCGCGCGTCGCGCGTGAGGAAGCCAGCCTTCTTCAGCACCGGGCGGAACGCCGGGTCGACCACGAGGAGCGCGCGCGAGATGCCGTGACGCACCGCGCCGGCCTGGCCGGACTCGCCGCCGCCGCACACGTTGACCGTCACGTCGTAGTCGTTCTGCTTCTCGACGGCTTCGAGCGCCTGCTTCACGACCATCACGGAGGTCGGACGAGGGAAGTACTGTTCGAGCGGGCGGCCGTTGACCGTCACCACGCCGCTGCCGGGCTTCAGCAACACGCGCGCGATCGCGTTCTTGCGCTTGCCAGTCCCGTACGCCTTACCGTGCATTGTGCCGTTGATCATGTTGTCTCTGCTGGTTCAGTCAGGAAATCGCGGATTCAGATGCGAACTTGCAGCGCTTCCGGCTTCTGCGCGGCGTGCGGGTGCGTCGCACCTTTGTAAACCTTGAGCTTCGAGCGCAGGCTGCGGCCGAGGCGATTCTTCGGCAGCATGCCGAACACGGCCTCCTCGATGGCCAGCTCCGGGCGACGGGCGAGCAGAGTGCGGTAGCTCTCGACGCCGTGGCCACCCGGGTACTGGGAGTGCCAGTGGCGGAACTTGCCGTCCGCCTTGTTGCCCGTGAGCTTGACCTTCTCGGCGTTCACGACGACGACGAAGTCACCGGTATCGGCGTGCGGGGTAAAAGCGGGCTTGTGCTTGCCGCGGATGACACTCGCCACGTTGGACGCCAGGCGACCAAGCGGCAGGTCGGTCGCATCGACCACGAACCACTTCCGCTCTACTTCACTCGCCTTGGCCATGAAGGTATCCATGAAAACGCCTTTCCTGACGGACTCAAAGCCCCGTAAGGGGAGCGGATTTCTAGCCGCGCCCCCTCTCAGTGTCAAGGCATGGTAGAGCGAACCGCGTCCATGAAGCGGGCGCGTGCCGGGCCGTCCAATCGAGGTGCTGGCAGCCGGCGCGAGCGCGCCGCGGGGTTGGCGGAAAATTGCCAAGAGTTTCGCAGAAGTTCAGGCTCACTCCGGCACGCGCGCAGGCCGACGCCCGGCGCGCACACTCACCCACGGGAAAGCACATGTCGAGATCTGCCCTGGCTTTTGGTTGCCTCTCTGCCCTGTGGCTCGGTGCCGGCGCGTCGCTCCACGCGGACTCGAGCGGCAAGGTGACGTGCGAGATCACCGAAAACGGCGAGACCGCGACCGGCGTCATCTCCGTCCAGCGGGACGGCAAGGAGATCGCCACGATCTCCTGCGGCCGCGAGCTGAGCGTACCGGCCGGTGACTACGTCGCCGCCCTGCGCCTAGACGGCGCCTTCGACGGCCCGGAGCAGCGGCAGAACATCCAGGTCAAGCCCGGTGCTCCGCTCAAGCTCAAGGCGAACTTCGCGACCGCCGTGCTCGAGGTGCGCATCGCGAGCTCCGGCCGACGTGCGGCCGGCATGGCCGTGATCAAACGAGGCGGTCAGCAGCTCGGTACGCTCGGCAGCGGCGTGCAAGCGCACGTCAGCGTGGGTACCTATCGCGTGCTCGTGCGCTACCGTGCACAGGAAAAGGATCTCGGCGACATCACTCTGACCGCCGGTCAACACCTCACCCTGGATGCAAGCTTCGAGTGACCCAACGGCTGTACCGCATCGCGCTGTGTGCGCTTCTCAGCGCCTGCGCTTCGTCGCCTTCCGAGATCGAGAATAAGCCGCCGGCCCAGGCGCTGGAGCTCAGCCTGGCGCGCCCGGATGGACGGCGGATTCAGCTCAGCGAGCTGGATGGCGCGCCGCGCCTCTTGTTCCTGTTCGCGACGTACGACCAGACGTCACAGTTCGCGCTCGTGCCGCTGTCGCGCTACCTGGAGCAGCACCCGCATGTGCAGGTGCTCGGCGTGCTGCTGCAGCCGGACGCGCAGACGTTCATCCCGCTGTTCGCCCACAGCTTGCCCGTGCCGTTCGATCTGTTCGCGGAGCCCGACAATCAACTGCTGCACGGCAGCACGCCGCTCGGGAAGCTCGCCGGCGTGCCGGCGTTCGTCGCGCTCGATGCGCGCGGTGTGATCCGGGATCTGCAATACGGCGTGATCAGCGAGTCGGCGCTCGAGGCGATGCTCGCGACAGCGCAGTAGCGCTAGCGATTGCGACGCTGGATGTCGCGGTGCTCCACCACCACGTCGCCGCTGCCGCGCAGCGCTGCGACCAGCGCCTCCGCCATCGCCACCGAGCGATGCTGCCCGCCCGTGCAGCCGACGCAGATCGTCAGATACGCCTTGCCTTCGCGCGCGTAGCGCGGCAGCAACTTGCGTAGCAGCGCAGTCAGATCGTCGAGCAGCTCGCGCGCTTCCGGCGCGTCGAACACGAAGCGAGAGACGGGCTCGTCGAGGCCGGTGAGCGGCTTCAGCTCCTTCACGAAGTGCGGATTCGCGAGGTAGCGCAGGTCGAAGACCAGATCGGCGTCCACCGGCAGCCCGTACTTGAACCCAAACGACACGACGCGCGTCACCATGCGCGCGCGCGTGCCACCGCGCGCGATGTAGTCGACGAGGTTGCGTCGCAGGTCGTGGACGCTCAGCCCCGTGGTGTCGATGATCAGTCCGGCGCGCGCACGCAGCGGCGCGACCCGCTCGCGCTCGCGCTGAATCGCGGCCAACACGTTGCCGCCGGGCGCCAGCGGATGCGCGCGGCGCGTCTCGCTGAAGCGTCGCAGCAGCTCGCCGTCCTGGCTCTCGAGAAACAGCAGCTCCACACGGTGACCGCTTGCCGCGAGCGAGTCGAGCACCTCCGTGGCGCCCTCCAAAAACTCGCCCGTGCGCACGTCCACGCCGAGTGCGACGCGCGTCAGCTCACCGCCCTTCTCGAGCAGCTCGAGGAGCTGCGGGATGAGCGCAGGCGGAATGTTGTCGACGCAGAAGTGACCGAGGTCCTCGAGGGCGCGCAGCGCCGTGCTGCGCCCTGCGCCCGACATACCGGTCACGACAACCAACTGCAGCGCCATGCCCACAGGCTAGCAAATGTCAGCCCTCAACGTGGAACAGACTGGCGTTAGTGGCGGGCGTCCTCTTCCATCATGATGCGCAGCGCGTCATCGCTCGAAGCGGCGTGCAGCAAGCGCTCGCGCACAGACGGTCTGCGCAACACGCGCGACACACGAGCCAGCACCTTGATCTGGTCGCCCGGATGCTCGTACGGCGTGAGGAGTGCGACCAGGATGCGCGCGGGCTCGCCATCGACCGAGTCGAACGCGATGCCTTGTCGGCAGATGGCGAGAGCCATGCGGGGTCGATCGACGTGCAGACGTCCATGAGGCATGGCCACACCGCTGCCTATGCCAGTCGTGGCCAAGCGCTCGCGGTCGGCGAAAGCCTGGTACACAGCATCTTCATCGGGGCCCTCGCCGCGGGACAACAGTCGGGCGAGACCGCGCAAGGTGGCGTCCTTGTCCGCAGCCGGCAGGTTCGTGGTGACGTCGTCAGCGCTTAGAACTTCCTCCAGCCGCATAACTCACTCCAAGCCACGTTAAAGATTTGTGAACAGACTAACTTGGGTGAGCGAGTAGCGCATTTTCAGACATTTTCCAGCCTCGGGTGCATAATTTTGTAGTTCGTTCTAGTCAGCACCGGTGCGCCGCCTCTCGCGCGCCTCCCAAGCAGCACGGGCCGACCGAGCTCACGCTCTGATCGGCCCGCCATGGGAACCTCAGACTGGGAGGTTGCTACTCGCCGGTTAGCTCCACCGCGTGGCGACGGCGCTGCGTCTGCGAGTCATGCGCACGGCTGATCTGCTGCCGCAGCTTGTCCATGGCGAGATTCACGGCCGCGTACATGTCCTCGCGCGTCTCGCGCGCCTGGAAGGTCTCGGATCCTGCGTGCACGGTCACATCCACACAAAAGCTGTGGCGCTCCACGGAGAAGGTCGCGCTGGCGTCCATCGCGCCGTGCAGATACTTCTGCAGTTTCGTGAGCTTCTCCTCGGCGTAGGCCTTCAAGTGCTCGCTCTGCGCGAGGTTGTGGAACGTGAATGCGATCCTCATGCGACTTCCTCCGTAGCTGCCGTTTGGCGTTTCAAAGCCAAGCCAAAGCGCCGCCGCTCCGCGCGCGGAAGCGCGTAGGGCAGCGGCCGAAACACGGGCCACGGGCGTGCTGCAGGTGATCGTCGTGCGCGAGCGCACCGCGGAGCTGGGTCGAGCGGCGAGAGAGGCACCCAGCCGGTTCCAGTGAACCGGCGCCTCGTCTCGAACACGTCCCAACTGCTACGCGTACCGACCTACCTGCCGTCCTAGAAGTACTTCTTTCGCTTACTCGAGCTGAGGATGCCGAGCATCTCGCGGTACTTCGCGACCGTCCGGCGTGCGATCACGACCTTCTCCTTCGCGAGGAGCTCGACGATCTTCTGATCACTGTGTGGGTGCTTCGGGTCCTCGCCGTCGCAGATGCGCTTGATCGCCTGCTTCACGCTCTCGGACGCGATGTCGTCTTCGCTGTCGCGCTTGATGGCGCTGTTGAAGAAGAACTTCAGCTCGAACACGCCGCGCGGAGTGGCCACGTACTTGTTGCTCGTCACGCGCGAGATCGTGCTCTCGTGCATGCCGACCTCTTCAGCCACGTCGCGCAGGATCATGGGCTTCAGGAACTCGATGCCCTTCTCGAAGAACTCTTTCTGCTTCTCGACGATGCAGTCCGTCACGCGCTCGATCGTCTTGCGGCGCTGGTCGATGCTGCGGATCAGCCACTGCGCGGAGCGCAGCTTGTTCTGGATGTACTCCTTGGCCTGCGCGTCGCCCTTCATCGCCGAGCGGTAGAAGCCGCTGATCTTCAGCTTCGGCATGCCGTCGTCGTTCGCGACGACGAAGTACTTGTCACCGACCTTGTGCACCCACACATCCGGCACGATGTACTGCGGCTCGCTCGCCAGGAAGTTGCGTGCCGGGCGCGGCTCGAGCTCCGCGATCACCTGAGCGACGTCGTAGACCTCCTCGATCTCGACGTTCAGCTTCTTGGCGATCGCCTGGTAGTTGCGCCGCTCCAGATCGGGCAGGTGCTCGTCCAGGACCTTGATCACCAGCTCGTCCATGCCGAAGTGACGCGCCTGCACCAGCAGGCACTCACGGAGATCGCGCGCGGCCACACCGATCGGATCGAAGGTCTGGATGACCTTCAGGATCTCTTCCGCGTCCTCGGGATCGATCTCGGACTCGGCCGCGAGCCGTGGCACGACCTCGCCGGGAGCGACACCCTCCACGGTGAGATAGCCTCGATCATCGAGATTGCCGACCACGAGGGCCGCAAAGCGCCGCTCGTCCTCGACCAAATCGCTCATGCGGATCTGCCACTCGAGGTGATCGACGAGATCTTCGCTCTTCGAGAGCGTGGCTTCGAGCGACGGTAGCTCGTCCCCCGTGCCGCGATAGATGCCGCCCGGCATGGGCGCCTGCATCGCGTGGTTCTCGATGTAGCGATCCCAGTCGATCTCGGAGGCCTTCTTGTCCGCGTCCCGCGCCGACTCGTCGTGCTTCTTTTCGCCGACGGTGCTCGACTCGATGCTCGCAGTCGCAACCTCCGCACCGTTCACACTGGTGCCGGGTTCCGCCAGCTCACGCACATCCTCCAGGACTGGATTCTCGAGCAGCTCCTGATGGACGGTCTCCACCAGCTCCATGCGCGACATTTGCAGGAGCTTGATCGCCTGCTGCAGCTGGGGCGTCATGACCAGCTGTTGAGACATCTTGAGCTGCTGTTTGAGCTCCAAAACCGTTACCTGGTCCTTCCCAACCGGGCCTGGCCCGGCACTCACCTGCGGAACGAAGTCCGCGACTCACCTACGTAGTATAAGGTCAGAGACTCGACAAGGAAGCATCGCGCCACGAAAGCCCCCATCTGCGGTCAAACTTTGGGCAGGGCGCGCACCTACCTCGCAAGCTGCACATCCAACCTTGCCTCGGCAAGGTGGTGATGAGCGCGTTCATCGTACTTCTATGCCACGCCGCAGAGCCTGGAGCACCGGGGCACACCCCGCCATTGCGCACAGGTGTGCTTGGGTCAGCGCGCTCCACATGGTAGATTTTTCTTCAATCGCAGCGATCGGCGTCGAGCCGGAGCTGGAGAAGGAGCCTCGATTGGATTTGCCCAGTACCCCCCCTCTCGGCGGCCCGACCCCCCGCGTGTTGATCGCGGATGACGACCACGTGTCGCGCAACTACGTGGCAGGCCTGCTCCGGAAGCACGGCATGCACGTGGAATTCGCCGAGGACGGCCCCCGCGCGCTGGCCGCCGCCCGGGACCTGGATCTGGATATCGTGCTCCTGGACATCATGATGCCCGGGCTGGACGGGCTCGATTGCTGCCGCCTGATCAAGGGCATCACGCAGGAGGAGTTCCTGCCGGTGGTGCTGCTCACGTCGAAGAGCGACGCCGAGAGCCGCGTGACCGGCCTGCGCATCGGCGCCGACGACTACGTGACGAAGCCGTTCGACGAGCGCGAGCTGCTCGCCCGCGTGGGCAACCTGCTGCGGATCAAGCGCATGCACGACAACATCAGCCAGGCGCGCTCGCGCCTCGAGCAGCTGGCCGTGCAGGACGAGCTCACCGGTCTGTTCAACTACCGCTATTTGCACACGCGGCTGAACGAAGAGTTCAAGCGCTCCGAGCGCTACCGCGATCCGCTCGCGTGCGTGATGCTGGACATCGATCACTTCAAGCGCGTGAACGACCGATACGGGCACGACGTGGGTGACACAGTCTTGCGCGAGACTGCGGCGCGTTTGCGCAAGGCTGTCCGCGAGATCGACGTGGTCACGCGCTACGGCGGAGAAGAGTTCCTCCTGGTCCTGCCGAGCACGAATTTCTCGGGCGCGCTGTCGGTGGCGGATCGCGTGTGGCGCGCCGTGGGCAGCGATGCCTACGAGCTGCCGAGCGGCCCGGAGCGCGTCTCGATCTCGGTGGGTGTCGCCGTGTTTCCGAGCCGCGACATCAAGACGAAGGACCAGCTGATCAAGGCCGCGGACAAGGCCCTGTATCAGGCGAAGGGCGATGGGCGCGATCGCATCTGCGTCTACCAGCACCAGGGCTACATCTATCGCCCCGAATCAGCGCGCCCCGGGGCCTGATCTTCTCCGTAACGGTGGACGTGGACGTGGACGACTCGTCCCGTCCACGACACGCCGCTTACCGCACGCGCGGCCCCGCCCGCACCCCAAGCCGCAAGCACCCCCAGGTCAGCAGCGCCCAGCTCGCCATCACGCCGATCGTCCCGGCCCCCACGTAAAAGGCCGCTGCATTCCCCGTGCGCTCCGCGAGCGCAGCCGCGGCCTCCTGCGCCCCGTACCACGTGTACAAAACGACAGCGCTCGGCAAGCAGCTCACGAAGAACGCCCCCAACCTCGCACCCCGCAGCTGTCGCGGCGTGCGACGCCGATACAGCATCAACAGCAGCGCAAACGCGGCAGCCGGCACGATCCACAGCCGCAGGTTCCTGCCGCGTGCGAGAGTCAGCAGGCTGTTCTGCACGCTGACGTCGGCGCGCAGCTCTCCGAACGGCCCCAGGAACGCGACGAGCGTTCCGAGCGCCCCGAGCGCCAGCTGCCAGCGCCCGCAGCGCGGCGACGCGAGCGGCAGCGGCTCGTCGTCCGGGGTCGAAGCCGCCGCCAGCTGCCCGAGCTCGCGCAAACTGACCAGCTCGACGTCGTGATCCGGGCAGCGGCTGACGTCATCGAACGCCTCACGGCAAAACGGACAAAACAGCATCACCTGCTCCAGGCACGCTCGCCCGCGCACACGGGCCGAGCCTGCAGCACTCGCGCGCCGCCGTTGCACGCCCCGGACGGGCGGCGCATTCTTGCGCCTCGCATGGATAGGCCCAACAAACCCGACGCAGCCGCGGTGGTGATCAAGGCGGAGGACGATGTCGCCAAAGGTCGCTTCAGCAATTTCGCACAGGTCGCCAGCACGTCAGACGCGTTCGTCATGGATTTCTCGTTCGTGCAGGGCGGAAGCGGCTGGCTGTTGTCGCGCATTCTGCTCTCCCCACAACACGCCAAGCGGCTCAGCGTAGCGCTGGCCGAAACCATCGCAAAACATGAGGAGCGGTTCGGCAAGATCGAGGCCGGCCCGACCTTGCAGTGAGCGCGCAGTAGCGGTCCGAAGGCGGCAGCGATATCATGAGCGTTCGTTCCATCGGACTGACGAGGCAGCGAGAATGACTTACGCGGGCGCGGCCCAAGCCGCCGAAAGTAGGAAGCTGTTGGGCTCGGCGCTGGAGGCCCTGCAAAAAGATCCCAACGTCCCGAAGGACGTGCTGGTGATCGCCGAGAACATCGCCGGCGCCGTGGGCGCCCTGTTCGAGGCGGAGAAGGCTTCCTCCGACCTCGACGGCAAAGCCAGTGTCAAGCACGCCATGGGCTCGCTGAGCCAGACCATGGCGCTGTTGCAGGACGTGAAGATCAACCACGACGGCATCACGACCGCTACGCAGGCGCTCGCCCAGGTGATGTCGAAGCTGTACCCGCTGGCTCAAGTGCCAACCGTGAGACCTGGTGCCCAGAGCGTCGGCACGTTGGGCACGGCGAAGACGGTGGTCGCCGCGCCCGCCGCGACTCAACCAAAGGTCGCGCCTGTCCAGAAGCCCGCTTCCGTCAAACCTGCCGCGAAGCCTGTCGCAAGTGGCCCGCGCGAAACGCTCGAGGCCAACGTCGGCGCGACGACCGAGTCCAACTTCTTCGTGGGCTTCTCGGGCGAGATCGCCGAGGGCGGCGTCTTCATCGCGACCTACGCCACGTTCCCCCTCGGCGCGCTCGTCGAGGTGCTGGTGACGTTGCCCGGCAACTATCAGTTCACCGTGCCCGGTGTCGTGCGCTTCGTGCGCGACCCGATGGACATGGACTCGGAGCCCGGCATCGGCGTGCGCTTCGAGAGTCTGCCGCAGGAGCACCGCGAGCTCATCCTGCGCTTCGTGCGCAAGCGGCCGCCGCTGTTCTACGACGAGTGATCAGGCCTGCGCGCGCTGCCGCGGCGCGATGACGGCCTGCGTGAGCACCAGGATCATCACGAGCAAGCTCTCGTAGAAACCATCCAGGCTCTCCCAGGCCAGCTCGGGCGTGCCGTTGACCGCGCGATCGATCTGCGCGCGCAAGCAACAGAGCAGCGCGGGCTGCCCCACGGCGATGGCATCTTCGCTGTACGTGGCGCCGCCTACGTGCTCGGCGCGAAGCTCGCTGTCCGCTACGAGACGCGCCAATGTGCGGTTGATGTCCGTGAGCTGCACGCGCGACAGCCGCGCGCCGAAAGCTTCGTCGAACACGTGGAACACCAGCACCGACAGGAAATACGCCTCGGCCTGGATCTCGGGCAGCTGCAGCTCGGAGAGCTCGTGCGCCACGTACGCCGCGAGCGCGGGCTGCCGCTGCTCCATGTCCCGGAAGCCCGCGCGCAGCGTGCGCTCGTGCCCTTCCCCCGCGTGCGCGATGCGCGACAGCGCGCTGTCCACTGCAGCCTGAGTGATTCGGGCGTACCCGGGCACGGCATCCAAGGCGACCCGTTCGACAAACATGCGCGGAACGCTACCCGGGATCGCCTGGGCCGTCAGAAAATGAGCCGTTCCTCGCTCAAGTCGTGCCGCAGAAGCCGAACTGGGCCATGCCGCCGGGCGCGATGGTCTTGTTGTGATCGACGCCGGTGAACACCACCGAGCCCGCTTCGCCGGACACGTTGCACTCCCAGTGGTTGTTCATCTTGCCGCGCACGTCGAGCGGGACCGACCAGGTGATCGGCGCGCTGCCGGTGTTGCGCAGCTGATAGGTGTAGCAATAGCCCATGCCCCAGTCGTTATCGACCGTGCGCTCCACCTGCAGCTCGGGCGGAACATTGGCGATCGGCGGCGTGGTGCTGCCGCTGCCAGCGGCAGGCATCCCCGCGGGCTGCGGCGGCGCGACGACCGGCTCCTCGACGCTGACGCTGCCGGGCGGCGGCGCCGCGCGCGTGGTGAACCAGTCGGCCAGCGCGAGCGCCTGGATGATCTCCGTGAGCGAGCCACCCGTTGCGCTCACCGCGTTCTGGAACTGCTTGGCCTGACAGCTCGGATAAGCTGCGCCCTCGCGCTCGGTCTTGCCCTCCCCGTACGCGAAGCGGAACCACTCCAGCGCGTAGCAGCGCTGCACGTCTTCGCTCGCTTCGAGCTTGTCGATCAAACCTTCCGTGCCGCTGAAGCTACCGTCCGCATCGCTCGCCGCGGGCGAGCGGCCCTCGTTCGGCACGATCATGCCACTCACGTCGATGGCCAGACCGTTGTCGCTCGGCCGGAAGCGGCCGATGCCGTCGAAGTGCTCGAAGGCCAGGCCGATCGGATCCATCAGCTTGTGGCAACCACTGCAGTAGGACACGGCCGAGTGATCCGCGTAGCGCTCGCGCGCGGTCTTCGTCGGATCGAGCCCCGGCGGCTGCAGCACGAGCCCGGGAGGCGGCGGCGGCAGCGGCTGACACAAGAAGCGCTCGCGCACCAGCTTGCCGCGATGAATGGGTGAGGAATCGTTGGAGCGCGAGTGCGTCAGCAACAGCCCGCCGAGCGTCAGCACACCGCGGCGCTGTTGCGATTCCAGCGTAACGGGGGATCCGGGCGTGACGCCGGACAGCCCGTAGAACTTCGCGAGCGCATCGTTCAGGAACGTCGTGCGGCTATTCAGCAGCGCCGCGATCGAGCCGTCTCCATCAGGACCGCCGCCGAACATCACGTGGTCCACGAAGCGCTCGGCCTCCGTGACCAGCGCCGCCCGAATCTCGGGCGTGAGCTCCGGATAGCGCGCGGTGTCTTTGGGCACGGTGGCGATGGTGCTCAGGCCGAGCCAATCGAACACGAAGTCGCGCACCACGGGCCGCGCGCGCTCCGACTTGAGCATGCGTTCGACCTGAAGCATGAGCCCGGCGCGATCGCGCAGCTGGCGATTTTTGGCCGCCATAATGAGCGCGTCGTCCGGCATCGTCTGCCAGAGCAGGTACGACAGCTCGGACGCGATCTCGTAGTCGCTCAGCTCGTACACGCCGGGATCCGTCTTGCTCGGCTGACCGAGCTCGAATCGGTACAAGAAGTGCGGAGACTGCAGCATGGTGCTCACGACGAGCCGCGCACCGCTGTCGAACGCGCCCGGAGCCTTCGCCAACATGGTGTAGCGCTCGACCTCCGCCGACGTCAGCGGCCGGCGGAACGCACGCTCACCGAAGCGAGTGACCAGCTCGCGCAGGCAGTTGTCGTCCTTTGCGGCGCTGGCGCACGGCGCGAGGCGCGAGAGCTCCACGGTCGTCGCGCTCTCGTCGGCCGCCGTCTGCAGCTTGTCCGCCAGCAGCGGCGACATCAGCAGCGCGTCCGCGGCGTTGCTGAAGCCCGTTCCGATGTCGTCCGCGGGGAAGCCCGCGCCGTGTTTGCTGTCGATGCCGAGCAGGTCCTTCAGCGTGTTGTCGTACTGCTGGGGCGTCAGACGCCAGATGCGGCGCGCGGCGCGCGGGTTCTGGGCGCAATCGACCGGCGCACCAGCCGCCGTGGGCGCGGCGCCTGGTGTCGTAGGCTGCGCGCCCGGGGCAGCGGCGCCCGCGCCCGGTGCGACGGCACCGGGGGTCCCGCGGCTCGGCGGCTCCGTGTCGATGGCGCCGCTGCACGCCGTGAGCGCGAGCGCTGCGGTCACGCCAGTAGCCCAGCGCAGCAACGAGTCACGGGCGGTCATGTCGACAACCCCGCGAGCGCTCCGGTCACGTCGGGCGAACCGAAGCTATCCATGCTGATGCCCATGCTCTGACCGAGCGTCACCAGCAGCTTCTGGTGCGGCACGTCGGTCAGCTTGAGGTAACGCCCCGTCTTCCAGTAGCCGTTACCCCCACCGGCGATGACGAACGGGACCGACTTGAAGTCGTGCAGGCGCCCGTCCCCAAGTTCTTTCACCCACACGACCGTGCTGGTGTCGAGCAGCGACCCGCTGCCGTCGGCCTCCGGCGTGGCCTTCAGGCGATCCAAAAACAGCGCGAACTGCTCGGTCATCCAGCGCTCCGCCTTCACGAACGCCGCGACCCCCGCGGCGTTGCCGTCGTCCTTGTGCGAGAGCTCGTGGTGGCCTTCGCTCGCGCCGGCCCACGAGAAGATGGTGGGCGAGACCGTGTGCGTCCATTGCAGAGACAACACGCGGCTCATGTCGCACGCCGCGGCCGCGACGAGGATGTCCATCTGCAGCTTGCCCACGTCCGGGAACTTGTCGTTGTTCTTCGGGTCGGTCAGCGCCGGCGCCGGCATACCACCGCAGCTCGCGCCGCCGCTCGTCGCGCCCGCCGTGCGGCGCTCGATCTGGCGCAACGAATCGAGGTGAGCGTCGAGCTTGATCTGCTCCTCGGCGCCGAGTTGCTTCTTGAGCGAGGTCAGCTCCGCGCGCACCATGTCGAGCACGCTCTTCTTGCTGTCGAATCCGCCGCCACTGGCTGCAGCGCCAGCCGACGCCCCGAACAGCCGGCGAAAAGCCGCCGCCGGGTCGTCTTCGGGGTGCACGAACTGGTGCTTGTCGTTGTATGACATGCGCGTCTGCACGCTCGCGCCCCAGGCACTCGTCTGCACGCCGAGCTCGATCGACGGAAAGGGAGTGGCCATGCCGATCTTGCCGGCCAGGAATTGATCGAGGCTCGGCGCGCCGCCGCCGGTCATGCAATGCTCCATGCCCCCCTCGTGACTGCCCCCGCGCGCACCGACGAAGTTGAGCCCGTCCAGCACGATCAGGCTGGAACGGTGCGCCGCGAGCGGCTCGAGGATGGAGCCTGCCGGGAAGCTGAAGCTCGTCTCGTCACCCGTCGGCCGCCAGAACTTGTGCACTGTGCCGTTCGGGCTGAACCAGAAAATGATGCGTTTCGGTGCTACTGCTGCGCGAGCAGGCGTGGGGTGCGCGAGCAGCTGGTAGAAGGGCGCACACAGCGAGAGCGCGCCCAGACCCTTCAAGCAGTTTCGTCGAGTGATACGCATGGCGACTCGTGACTCGGAGCAGTCTCGAAAGTGGGTGGATGAGCAGGATGAGATCGGGTCACGCTAGCCGGACGCGGCTGGCGCACGGGGCGCTGGCCTGGGCCGCGGTGCTGTTCTGTGCGTCCCTGGCCGCAGCACAGCCTCATGTGGCGTGCGTCGAGCCCGCGAACCCGGAGCTCGCGGCACGCATCCGCGGCCAGACGCGTGACCTGCCGCTTCGCTTGTCTTACGTGAGCGCGCAGCTCGGCGCAAACCCGACGCCGGAGCAGCTGCACGCGCTCGCGAAGCAGCATGCGGCGCAGCTCGTGGTGCAGGTGACTCCGCTGCCGGGTGGCGCACACGTCGTACGCGTCTACGACCCGGAGCGACGCGAGCTTCGCAAGCGCAGCGCTCCGGCCCCCTCGCGCCGCGAGCGCTGGTCGCGCTCGGCCGCGGCCGAGACCATCGCGCTGATCGTGCGCCGCGAGCTCAGTGATGTGCTGCGAGCGCGGGCCGCGGAGCCTGGCCCGGCGAGCGACTCGACGCTCGCGCAGACGCGCTCCGGCCCGAGCGAAGGCGCGGCAAACAAGTTGGGGCCATCGGGCTCTGCAGCCAACGGCGACAGCAGCTCGCGTGCTGCGCCGACGCCTGCGACCTCCGTGGACACCCCAGCTGCACCGCCACAGCGCGACGCGGAGAGCCGCGCACAGCCCGCGCCGCCGGAGCGCGACGCCGCGAGCCGCACGCAGCCCGCGCCGCTGCCAGCTGCAGAGCTCCTGTCAACTAGCCCGCCCTCGACCAGCGGCAGCGGCTCGCTCGCGCTCGATAGCATCGCCCTCGGCCTGGGCATGCGCCTCAGCTACGCGGCGCCGAGCCGGCTGTTCGCAGCCCCGCTCGTGAGCGTCGCCCTGCGCTTCACTCACATCGCCGTCGGCATCTCGGCCAGCACCTCGCTCTCGGACGAGGCGCGCGCCGAGACCTTGACCATCTGGCTGCGCGAGCACGCCGTCGCGGCGGAGCTAGCGCTGCGCCTGCCGCTGGGCTCGCAGTGGGAGCTGAGCGCGGGCCCCACCGCCGGCGCGCTCCTGCATTCGCGGACGGTCCTCAGCCCCGACCCGAGCTGGGAGCTGCGACGCCAGCACACCAGCTCGAGCGCCGTGCTCGGACTGCGCGCCGCGCTGCGCTTCGTCCTGTCGAGTCACCTCAGCGTGTCGCTGCGAGGCGGCTTCGACTACATGCTGCGACCTCTGCACTTCGCGGTCGCGCCGCGCAGCGATCCGGACGCTCCGCGCGACGTCGCGGAGCTAAACGCCCTGCAACCACTGGCGGATCTGGCGCTCTACGTCGATTTCTAGGCCCGGTGTTTTGGGACGGTACAGAGAACCTGGAAGCGTTCGTGTGACCCGAAAATCGAGCGCTGGTCCACGAAAGGAGCACGATGAGCTTGCGCCCCAAGAGCCTGCCGCCCAGCCCGCCGGACCCGCGCGTGGCCAAGGCGGCCGCCGGCGACCGGACCTGCGCGGAAGAGCTGCTGCAGGAGCTCTTGCCGCGCGTGCGCAACCTCGTCCGGTACCTGGCGTGGGGCGATGTGGACGTGGACGACATCTCGCAGCTCGCGCTGATCGAGATCGCGCGCAGCTTCCACAACTATCGCGGCGAAGGTGCGCTGCACTCATGGGCGGAGCGCATCACCACGCGCGTCGCGCTGCACCACCTGCGCCGCCGCCGCGCCGAAGAGCGCCGCCGCACGTCCCTCTCTCCGGCGGAGCTGCACGTACTGTCGCCGCGCAACGAGCAGCCGGACGAGTACACTTTGCGCCGCAAGACCGTGCGCATGCTCGATGATCTGCCCGACGATCAGCGCCAGGCGCTGGTGATGCATCACGTCGTCGGGCTCAGCGTGCCGGAGCTCGCAAGTGAGCTCGGCATCCCGTTCGAAACCGCGCGCAGCCGCTTGCGGCTGGGCGTGCAGAAGCTTCGAGAACAGCTGCGACGCCGAGGTTCTTCATGAGTGGCACAGACCCCGAATTTCACGTGCCTTTGCCGATGCCGCTGGACGGTCACGCCGGTCCGGCAGCGCGCCTGACGGACGAGCGCGCGAGCGCGATGTTGGGCGCCGCGCTGCTCGAGTTCGATCGGCTCCACGCGCCCGGCACAGCTCCACAAGCTGCGGCCAAGGGCTGGTCGGCCGCGAGCCTCAAGACGTGGGCCGTCGCCGCAGGCAGCCTGCTCGCGTTGGCAGGTGGCGCCGCAGCCGCGCGCCAGTACTTCCAGGCAGCAGAGCCCGCGCAGGCGGTGCCAGCGGCGGTGAGCGCACCTGCTGCGCCAGCTGCACCTGCTGCACCTGCTGCGCCCGAGCCTGCGAGCACGCGTGTCGTCGAGGCCCCAGCGCACGAGGTCGAAGCCCCGGAGACCCCAGTCGCGCCGCACGCCAGCTCGGCGCGCGAAGAGCGACCGAGCCGCGCAGCCGTGCGCGGCGCCCCCGAAGATCTGCTACAAAAAGCCAACCAACAGCGCGCGCTCGGTCAGTTCAGGGACGCCGCACAGACTTACGCCCTCGTGTACGAACGCTTCCCGAGATCGGTCTCCGCCTACGTGGCGCGCGTGGCAGCCGGCGCGATCGAGCTCGAGCACCTGTCGAACCCCACCCGCGCGCGCAAGCTGTTCGAGCAAGCGCTGCGCGAGCAGCCGCGAGGCGCGCTGGACCTCGAGGCGCGGCAAGGCCTGTCCGTGGCGCTGCGCGATCTCGAGGACCGCAGCGGTGAACGCGAGGTGCTGAAGGCGCTGATCGGACAGCACCCGGACAGCCCCGCGGCGCGGCGCGCCCAGGTGCGACTGAGGGAAATCGGAGGCGAGTGAGCGTACGCCGCGGCGCGCTACTGCTTTTGCTCGCGCTCGGCGCCTGCGCACCGCAGCACGATCTGATCGCGCTGCGCCACATGGTCGATGCCTCCTGCGCCGACGGCGCGTGCAGGCCCTGCGACAGCGCGGACAGCTGCGGAGACCCACGTTGCGCGGACGCCGCGAGCTGCCCGCCCGCCGCCCCCAGCTGCGACACGGCGGACAGCTGCACGAACGACGCGCGCTGCGCCGGTGCCGCGAGCTGCCCGCCACCGCCACCGAGCTGTGGTGCCGCCGATAGCTGCACGAACGATCCGCGCTGCGCGGACGCCGCGATCTGCCTGCCGCCGCCACCGAGCGGCTCGTGCAAGAGCCGCAGCTGCAGCGCACTGGCGAGCCAGGGCGCGCTGTGCGCAAGCGAGGGCCCCGTGCTCGCGCTCGGCGACATCTGCGCGAGCCCGGACGACAACCCGCGCTTTCGCTACGTGCTGTGCAGCCTCGACTCCGTGCAGACGCAGAAGCCGCTGACGGTGGAAGGTGACATCGCCGCGGACGGTGACGTGAGCATCGAGGACAGCGCCAACATCGCGGGCGCGCTGTACTACACCGGCGCGTTGCGCGAGACTCGCCCGGGCTTGCTCAGCGCGGACCAGACGGAGCGCGGCTCGGCGCGCTGCACGCCGCCGGAGGGCTTGCGGCTCGACATCGCCGCGCTCGTGAAGGCCCACATCAACGACAACGACAACGCCGCAGTGCGCAGCAGCATCGAGCAGCTGCGGCACTTCACGGGCGATCTCAGCGTCACCCTGCCCTGCGGCCGCTACTACGTCACAGGCCTGGAGGGCAACGGCGGGGTGACGATCCGCGCGCAGGGCCACGTCGCGCTCTTCATCGACGGCAACGTGCAGCTCGAGAAGCGCCTGACCGTCGAGGCGGAAGGCACGGCGCGCGTCAGCCTGGTCGTGAACGGCGCATTCAACGTGGCGCGCGGCGGCCTGGGGCTCGGCAAGCTCGCCGACGCCCGACATCTGCTGCTCGTCGCGCGCCAGGTGCACCTCGAGGCCGAGGGCGACAGCGTGATCGGCGGCGCGCTGTACGCGCCCGCCAGCGAGCTGCTCAGCACGCACAAGCTCTCGGTGTTCGGCTCGCTGTTCGTGGGCAGCGCGCGCCTCTTCGGCGAGACGAACCTGAGCTACGCCCCGGCCGTGAGCTTCGCCGCCGATAGTTGCGGGATCTGAGCGCTCATCTGAGCGCGACCCAGAACAGCGCAACGAACAACACGAGCGCGAGCGCGCACACCGGCACGAGGTAGCGCCGCGCCGTGGCGCGCAAGATCCTCGCCTCGAGCTCGCGCATGTCCGGCAGACCTTGGGGAAAAGCGCGCAGCTCGTTCGGCACGAGCGGCACCCGGGCGCTCGCACGCGCGGGCTCGCTCCCCCACGGCAGCGCTCTCGGCGATTCGCGCTGCAGCACGAGCGCGTGCTCCGGCGGCAGCGGCACGGGCCGCGCACCGGACTCGGCCGCGGAGTCCTCGTTCGCGTCACGCTCGCGCAGGCTCCAGGCCGCGAGCGCCGCTTCGGCCGTGTGCTCACGCTGCTTGCGCTGCTCGGCGAACGCAGCGCCGAAGTGCTCGGAGAGGAACGTACCGAAGCGCAGCTGTGACGCCATCAGCTGCGTGGCGAGCGCGTAGTCCTCCAGATCCGCGAGCATGTCGCGCGCGCTCTGGTAGCGGGTCGCCGGATCGAAGGCCAGCGCGCGCTGCAGGATCTGCAGCAGGCGCTCGGCCTCGGGGAAGCCGCGCTCGGGCAGCGGCGGCATCACGAACGGCCGGTGCGTGTCGAGCCAGGCGCGCTCCTCGCGCTTGAACATGCGCCGCCCCGCACAGAGCTCCCAGAGCAGCACGCCCGCCGCGAACACGTCCGAGCGCGCATCCACGTCGTGGCCGCGCGCGTGCTCGGGCGCCGTGTACCAGCCCTTGCCGGCCAGCATCACGGACTCCAGCTGCGGCTCGTCGGGATCCGGCGCCTCCGGCGCAAACGCGCGCGCGATGCCGAAGTCACACAGCCGCACCTCGCCCTCGAGCGAGATCAGGATGTTGGCCGGCGACACGTCGCGATGCACCACGCCGAGCGGCGTGCCGTTGTGGTCCACCGCGCGGTGCGCGTAGTCGAGCGCAGCCAGGATCGCGCGCCCGATCAGCAGCGCGAATTCGAGCGGTAGCGGGATGCGCCGCCGACTGAGCCGCCCGAGCAGCTGATTCAGGTCGAAGCCCTCCACGTACTCCATCGCGATGTACAGCCGCCCTTCCTCGCGACCGAGGTCGAGCACGCGCACGATGTTGTTGTGGCTCAGGCGCGACGCCAGCTTGGCCTCGCTGATCAGCGACTTCGTGAACAGCGGATCGAACGAATATTGCGGGACGATCTGCTTGACCACGACCTTGCGCGCAGCGCCCAGCTCGCCGGTGACGCGGGCCAGAAAGATCTCCGCCATGCCGCCCCGTCCGATGCGGTCCAGCAATAGGTACCGACCGAAGAGCCGCGGCAGTGCGAGCTCGGCTTGATGTCCTGGCCGTGGCTGCGCGTCCGCTTCCATGCCGCCCCCTTGTAGCCATCCGTAAGTGGCGGACGCAAGCCCGCTCGCGCCAGCCATTGCGCGCTGTGTCTGATTCGGGCCGCGCAAGTTACGAGACATTCTGAATTACAGCGGCGGTCGCGGGACCCGCTTCGCAAGCTCCGCGGCTCCCGACCTCCGCGGTGAATGACAGCGGCGGTCGCGGGACCCGCTTCGCAAGCTCCGCGGCTCCCGACCTCCGCGGGGAGCGTACAGACGTAGCCGACATCGCCATGACTCGGCCTACTCGACGAGCTCAGGCTTGCGCCACGCTCGCCTGAAAAGTCACGGAGGCGTCCGCTGCCATGCCGATCACATCGCTGAGTGGAGCGAGCTCGCCCGCGAGCAGCGCGCTCGCGAGCGGCGCCTCCACCAGCCGGCTCACGGTGCGCCGCATCGGCCGCGCGCCGAGCTGCGCGTCGAAGCCCCCGGAGCGCAGGAGCAGCGCGATCACACTCTCGTCGAAGCTCAGGCGCACGCGATGTTCGGTGTGCGCCAGCTCGGCCACGCCGCGCAGCATGCGCCGCGCGATCTCGGACAGCTCGGCTTCGCTGAGCGGCAAAAAGCACAGCGGCTCGTCGATGCGGTTCCAAAGCTCCGGCGGCAGCGCCGCGCGCACGCGGGCCAGCACTTGTTGGCTGCGCGCCTGCACCTCCTGCTTGGAGTCGCCGCCGAAGCCGATGCGCGAGCGCGCGTTGCCGGTGTCGACGCCCAGGTTGGAGGTCATCACGATCACCGTGTTGGTGAAATCCACGGTGCGGCCGCGGCCGTCGGTCAGACGACCTTCATCGAGCAGGGGCAAGAGCGAAAGCAGCACCTCCATGTGCGCCTTCTCGATCTCGTCGAGCAGCACGAGCTGGAACGGCCGGTGCCGCACCGCCTCCGTCAGCTGCCCACCATCGTCGTGCCCGATGTAGCCAGGCGGAGCGCCGAGCAAGCGCGCCACCGCGTGCGCCTGCGACAGCTCGCTCATGTCGATGCGCGTCATCGGGATACCGGGGAACAGCACCTCCGAGATGGCCTTCGCCATCTCGGTCTTGCCCACCCCGGTCGGGCCTGCGAACAGGAACGTGCCGAGCGGCCGCTTGCCGCGGAACCCGGCCGCGCTGCGTCGCAACGCGGGCCCGATGCTTGCGATGGCCTCGGCCTGGCCCACGACGCGCGCGCGCAGCTCATCTTCGAGGTTGAGCAGCGCCTCGCGATCCTGCATCAGCAGGCGCTTCACCGGCACGCTCGCGAGCTCGGAGACCACCTGGGCGATCGCAACGGCGTCGACCGTACTCTCACCGCGGCGCTGCACGCGCGCGGCCGCCTGATCGAGCAAGCCCACGGCCTTGTCGGGCAGCTGGCGCAGCGGCATGTAGCGCACCGACAGATCGATCGCCGCGTGCAGCGCAGCGGCCTCGTAGGAGACGCCGTGGTGGGCTGCGTACTTCGGCACGATGCCCTCCAGGATGGCCAACGTGTCGGCGCGGCTCGGCTCGCTGACCTCGACGCGCGTGAAGCGGCGCGCCAGAGCCGCATCGCGCTCGAAGATGCGCCTGTACTCGACGTCGGTGGTCGCGCCGATCACCGGCAGCTCGCCGCGCGAGAGCGCCGTCTTGAGCTCGTTGCCGAGGCCGTCGCCCTCGAGCCCGCCGAGCACGCCGTGGATCTCGTCGATGAACAAGAGCACGCGCCCGGCGCTGTCCGCGACCTCGCGCCGCAGGTTCTGGATGCGCTCGGACAGCGCACCGCGCACGCCCGTGCCAGCGAGCAAGCTCGACGCCGCGACCTCCAGCAGGATGCGCGCTGGGCGCTTGCTGCTGCCGTGAGCGGCCTGCTGCACCAGCGCGAGCGCGAGGCCCTCGACGAGCGCAGTCTTGCCGACGCCGGGTGCGCCCACGATCACGGGATTATTGGCGCGGCGGCGCGCGAGCACGTCGAGCAGCCGCTCGATGTCGCTGTCGCGCCCGACGACCGGATCGATCTCGCCCGCGACCGCGAGCAACGTCAAGTTGCGCCCGATTGCGGTCAGCAGCGGGAACTTGCGTTCGTCCAGCGCGAACACGCTGCTCAAGTCGTGCTCCTCGCCGACGCTCACTGGCTTGACGCGGGCCGCGCGCAGCCCGCGCGAGCGCACCGGCGGCTTGGCCACGCGGGGCGCGCTCTCGAGCTCGCGTTCGGCGAGCGGCAGCAGCTCCTGCGCGGGCGCCGCGGGCCCCACGTCCGCCAGCGCCAAGGAAGACTGCGTCGGGGGGCCGAGCTCCGCGCTGCGCACGAGGCCCGGATCCACCTGCTCGCCGCGCGTGCGCGTCAGCTTGGACTCTGTCTCCTTGGACAGCGCGAAGGAACGGAACCGATCGAGACGCCGCGCCCGGGCGCGCTCCCAGCGCTCACGCGCCTCCTTCTGCCTTTGCACGTGCGCAGACAGCTCGGGTTGCGCGGGAGCAGCGACCTCCAGCGCAGGCTTCTTGAGCGCCTCCTGCGCGGCGATCACGAGCCGCTCGGTCCCGACGCCCACGGACTGCAGACCCAGGCTCGCGGCCGAGCGCGCCTCGCGCACGAGGCTGAACAAGAGGTGCAGCGCTCCCGGCTCGTCCGCACCGGCCAGCTTGTGGGCGCGCTCGACGGCGAGATCCACTCCGCTCGCCGGCTCTTCGTGTGCGACCTGCGCCGCAGCGAGCAAGGACTGCTCCGAGATCCCCACCTGGTTGCACAGCTCCGCGATCGTCCGCTCGTTTTGGAACAAGGCCACGAGCACGTGCGACGTCGACAAGGTCTGGCGCTTCTTCTGGGCCAACTCACGGGCCCGCGTCACGGCGGCGAAGATCGGCTGAGCCATGGCCGTCGGATAGCAACCCCGGCGACCTGGAACCAAATTTCGTGCAGCGCGGCCGGCGCTTCCCGCTTCTCGGAGAGCGCCGCGGCGTGTAGGTACGGCAGGGTGGAGATCCAAGCCCTGATCGAATCCGCCGAGCGCGGCAGCTACGGACCGGTCTGCCTGCTCGTCGGCGGCGAGAGACTGTTCATCGATCGCGCGGTGGCAGCGCTGCGCCACGCGAGCGTGGGTGAAGGTGACCCCTGGAACGAAGAGATCTTCCAGGGCAAGACAGCGAGCTCGGCGCGGATCGTGGATGCGGCGCGCACCCTGCCGATGATGGGCCGCGCGCGCTTCGTGCTCGTCCGCTCCGTGCACGAGCTGCCCGAGAAGGAGCACGAGCGGCTGATCGCGTACCTTTCGAACCCGGTCGACACCTGCTGCCTGGTGCTCACGGCGGAAAAGCTCGACGGGCGCAGCAAGCTGATCAAGCTCGCGAAGCAACGCGACTATCTGTGCGAGGTGCAGACGCTCAAGCCGGGCGCCATGCGCAGCTTCATCGCGGGCGAGGCGCGCCGCCGCAAGCTGCGGATCGACGATGCCGCCGTGGCCGCGCTGGTCGACGCGATCGGCACCGATCTCTCGGCGCTCGATGACGGCCTGGAGCGGCTGTCGCTGTACGTGGGTGCCGGGCAGCCGATCGACGTGGCCGCGGTCGAGGCCTGCGTCGCGCGCGTGCGCGTCGAGTCGATCTGGGCGCTGGTCGACGCGGTGAGTGCGCGCGATCGGCGCACGGCGCTCAAGGCGGCGGCGTCGCTGCTGGACGATCGCGAGCCCCCGCTGCGCATCCTGTCCCTGCTCGCGCGACAGCTACGCATGCTGGGGCGCGTGCGCCAGGCGCTCGACTCGGGTGCCTCCCCGGATGCCGCGGCCTCGGCCGCAGGAGCGCCGCCGTTCAAGGCGCGCGAGCTGGCCGGAGCCGCGCGGCGGCTCGACATGAAGAAGCTCAGTCACGCATTCCGCGTGCTGTGCGAGGCAGACCTGATCCAGAAGGGCGGCAAGTGTCCGCCCGACGTGGCGCTCGAAGCGGCCATCCTCGCGCTCGCAGGCGACTGAGCGGCCGGCCTGCTGCAAGGCCGGCGTTCTCACACACTCACGGGCACTCGCGTGCCCGTGCAGCTCAGGCGGCCTGACCGATGCGGGCCACCTGCGAAGACAGGCGGGCGATGTAGCGCGAGCCGGTCTTGCGGTGGAACACGCCCTTGGACACAGCGCGGTCGATCTGCGAGATCGCCTGCTTGAGGGAGGCCTCTGCGCTCGCCTTGTCACCGCTCTGCAGGGCAGCACGCACGCGCTTCATGAAGGTGCGGGTGGTCGTGCGGACCTTGCGAAGGCGCTCGGTACGCTTGGCGGTCTGCCGGATGCGCTTGCGCGCGGACTCGTGATTGGCCACGGGATAGCTCCAGAAAAAAAATACTCGGGGGCGCGGTTCCTACCGGTCCCACCACCCATTGTCAACCCGACAAGTGGTGGATTACGCGGAGGATGTCACCCGACATGCCCCTTCGGCAAACCGCTTCGAGCGGTGCTATACGAGGCCCCGGCCGCCGGCCGGACGTCGTAACCATGACTCAGAACCTCGCGATCAAACAAGCCTCGTTCCTGCTGTCCGTCCCGGATGTGCGCGACCTGCCGGCGCCCACGTTCGCCGAGCTCGTGTTCGCGGGCAAATCCAACGTGGGTAAGTCCAGCCTGATCAATGCGCTGGTGGGCCGTCAGGCGCTGGCGCGCGTGAGCGCCACGCCCGGCTGCACGCGCGGCATCAACCTGTTCCGCATCCAGGTCGGAGACGCGCTGCTACACCTCGTGGATCTGCCGGGCTACGGGTACGCGCAGCGCAGCAAGCGCGAGCGCCGCGCCTGGGGTCCCATGATCGAGGGCTACCTGCGCGAGCGCGTGGGCATTCGGCTCGTGGTGGTGATCGTGGACGTGCGCCGCGGGCTCAGCGAAGAGGACGAGCAGCTGGTGGAGTTCCTCGACAGCCTCGGGCACGAAGCGCTGCTTGTCGCGACGAAGCTCGACAAGCTGGGAAAGGCGCAGCAGAAGCTCGCGCTCGCCGCCCTGCGGCGCAGCACCGGGCGCGAGGTCTACGGCTTCAGCGCCGTGACGAAGGTCGGGCAACCTGCGCTGATCGATCGCCTGGCCATCGCAGCCACGGGCGGCACGCCGATGCAGGCGTGAGCTGGATCAGAAGCGCTTGTCCGTGAGCTGAGCCTGCGCGCTGCGCCAGGCCTGCTTGTAGATGTGCCGGCCGCTGCCCTCGACGAAGCGCTTCACGGTCCAGGGCACCTTGAGCAGCCACTCGTGGACGTCGCCACGCACGAGTGAGCCGAGCGCGCCCACGTTCAGATCGGCCATCACGCCGTACGCGAGCAAGGTGCGCTTGCCGCCCTCGCCGTAGGGCCGCACGTTGTAGAAACCCCACGCCGCGCGGAGATCGTGCGGACGCTGCGCGTCGACGCTGAAGCTGATGTCGCCCTGCGCCTCGCGGATGTGCACGTTCAGGTAGTACGCGCGCACGAACGGTCCGGCGCCCTGCCGCATGTAGACAGTGCGTTTCTCGGGACCGCCTTGCACCACGCGGGCCTCGAGCACGCGGGGCATCATGCGATGGTAGTACTGGGTGTCGAGCAGCGCGTCCCACACGACGCGCAGCGGCGCATCGATCACCTGGTAGCTCGTGCCGCCGAGCAGATCGAGCGAGCCGCGCCGCTCCGAGAGCGGCCGACTGACGAGCGCACCCGCGGCGAGTGAGGCGCGTTCTTCGCTCGACAGGTCACGTCCGCCGGTACCGGCGAGCGCGACGGTGGTGAACAGCATCACCGCACCGAAGGCCGCCCCAAATCGCCTTGTTTGCCGCCGGACACACTGCACTGTCAGAGCTCCGTGTACCTCGAGATGAGTCTCGCAGATGGTTTTCGCGCCCGCCAGGGGATTAATGACTGGCCCCCCGACCGGAAGCCCGCATGCGAAGGCGCGCGCTCACGTCCGCGTCGGATGACAGCAGCAGCGCCGCTGCTTCATTTCACTGCGCGATCGCGAGGGGGCCGAGCGGCGCGGGAACGGGGGGCGCGGCGACCGGAACGACCGGCGGCGTGCCCGGATACCACGCGTAGTAAGGTGCGACATCCCGGCACACGGGCCGGTCCGTGGGCGGGCAATAGATACGCACGTGAAAGTGACTGCGGTGTGGGTTGCCGTGCGTCGGCTCGACCATCACCGCAGCAGCGCGCTCGATGATCTCGGCACTGGCCTTACGCTTGGCCGCGGTCTGCAGGAGCAGTTGGCGCAGCCCGCGCGAGACGAAGATGAACTGCACGCGCGCGTCGTCGTCGCTGACCAGCTTCGACACGAGCTCCCAGTTGCGCGTCGCATCGAAGCGCAGACCACCGTTCGGCGCGAGGCCGCGACCCGCGGCGTCGAACTCTACGAACTTTTGGTTGCCGGTGTAGATGCTGCCGTCGCTGCGCCGCATGTAGAAGCCGACGTCCGCGTCGCGGCCGCTCTCGTGGGAGCGGTGCCCGTCGATGTCGCCGCCGGCGCGGCTCGACAGCTCACCGATCGTGAGCTTCGCGCCGGGGAAGCGAGCCGCGACCCGGCGCGCACCGCGCGACAGCAGCTGCACGAGCTGCCAGGTACCGTAGAAGCGCCCGCTCGCGCTGTTCTCCGGCAAGTGACGCACGAACTTCGACTCACTCAGCGCCATGCCGCGCAGCAGCTGACCGTCCCAGGGAAAGCGCACCGAACGGCTCCGCAGCGCCACGGACTTGGGCCGCAGCGAGATCTCTCGCTCGGGCGCCTTGGCCTTCAAGCCAAAGGTCGTCGCCGGTGACGCCAACAGCAGCACCGACACTAGACACAACCCGAATGTGAGGGAGCGGCGCGGGCGCATGGACGTGGGCTCTGCGGAGCTTGTCTCAGGCCGCGTGTATCGATCAAGAGCACAGGCTCGCAAGTTTTCGGCAAAACGTTCCGACGTCCGAGGTCGGAGGCAGTTTAAAACGGAGGTCGGGAGCCGGGGAGCTTGCGGAGCGGCTCCCGCGACCGCCGCTATGATTGATATTCTGCCCGGCATGCACACGCGCGCCCTCTGGCGGCACTCGTCCATCCTGACCTTCACCTTTCTGCTCTCTGCCTGCGCCAGTGCGCCTCAGCCCGCGCCCAGCGCGCCCGCCGCGGCACGCGTCGCCAGCACACCCGTGCCCGCCGCGGCGTCATCCTCCAAAGATGAGGACAAGCGCGTGCTGACTGACAGCGCGACGTTTGGCGACCTGGTGCGTCTCGCCCAGGAGCTGGACAGCGCAGGCGAAGCGCACAGCGAGGCCGGCTGCCTGCTGCGCGGTACGAACGGTCTGCGTCTGTCGGCGGACCTGTCACTCGCCGCGCGCCCGCTACCCTCCGCGCCCGAGCGGCCGGCGGAGGCTGTGCTCGAGCAGCCGGGATCGATCAGTGTGATGTCCACGTGGGGTCCTGTTCGCGGGGAGGTGACGGACAGCGTGCTGCTGGCATTCACGACCACGAGGCCCGACGCCGTGAAGCTGCCCGCCATCGCGCTGTTCGTGACCCGCGGCGGCGTGCTGGTGCGCGGCGCTGCGCCCGAGCTGCGCGTGCAGCTGTCCGCGCTCAGCCCGGACGCGACCGGCAGCTTGCTCGCGGGCCTGCCCGGGCCGGGCATGTTGTACGTCACGGCGGACCGTTCGCTCGCGCTGCGCAACGTGCACGCGCTGCTGCGGCTGATCCCGAATCGCTACGAGGTGGCGCTCGCCGTGGCGCTGCCGAAAGGCACGCGTTTGCCCGAAGCGGCGGCCGATACGCGTGAGGGCCGCTGTCCGGAGGGCTTGCCGGAGCCGGCGCCCGGCGAAGCGGAAGGCTCACTGAGCGAGAGCGCGGCGCGCGCGGCCGTGTCGCCGTTGCGCGAAGCAGCTCTCAGCTGCGCGCTCAGCGCGGGTGGGCGCGCGCTGCTCGGCGGACGCGTGACGTTGGCGATGCGCGTCGGCAAGGAAGGTCGCGCGCGCGAGGCTTGCGTCGTGGAGGACGCCATCGGCGAGCCGCTGCTGCGCCGCTGCCTGATCTCGGCGGCGCGAGATCTGAGCCTGCCGGCGCCCTCCCCCGCGGGCTTCGCAGACCTGCACCTGCCGTTGCAAATCGCGCTCACGGGGCCCGCGGCGCAGCGCGCAACGTGCGACTGAGACGTGTAACCGAAACCCACGTAACCGCGGACGCCATCGTGGACGTGGACGATCGCAGTTTCTTCCACGTTCGAGAGCAGCGTTACCTGTGGACGTGGGCGAACTGAGATCGTCCACGTCCACGGTTACGTCGACGGTTACGTGGCGTTACGAACGAGCGGGTGAGCTCAGTTGTAGTCGTCCATGTGCGGCGGCATCTGCGGGCCGGGCGTTTCCTCGCGGATGCCGAGGACCTTGTTCTCGCGGTCCACGCGCACGACCTTGGGCTGATGCGCACGAGCTTCTTCGTGGCTCATCTCGGCGAACGTCGCGAGAATCACCATGTCACCCGGCACGTTGCCGTGAGCGGCCGCGCCGTTGATGCAGATCACACCCGAACCGCGCGGCCCGGGCAGCGCGTAGGTCACCAGGCGCGTGCCGCGCGTGATGTTCCAGATGTGCAGCTCCTGATTCGGGAGAATATCCGCGGCGTCCATGAGGTCCGCGTCGATCGTACAGCTCCCCTCGTAGTGCAGATCGGCGTGCGTGATCACCGCCCGGTGGATCTTCGACCAGAACATTCTGCGCTGCATTTGAACCCTGCCTTGCTTACCGTGGCGTCCCAACGCTTGGGTACACCCAGAAGACACTCGTCAATCTACTGGCTGCGAACACCCTCCGCAACCCGACCGCTGGCGTAGCCGAAAACCCGCGCCCAGCGCAAGCGGCAAGCAGCGCATTCGCGAGCGAAATCATGGTCTCGCAGCGCAGTTAAATGCGTTCCGAACGGATGCTTGCGCGTTTACAGATGCGGCGCCGTCCGCGCAGCCCGGCCGGCGCAGCAAGTCGAGCTCCGCCGTGCGCTGTGGCTGGGGCTCGCTGCCGCCATGAGCGGCGAGCATCACGTAGCGCATGCCAATCGATTACGCTTAGATTACTTCGGACTTACAACCGAAAAGTCTAACATTACATGTCCACCCGCGCGCGCTCGCAGCGGACACCCACCCTGCATTGAGGGGCCGAGAGCGCGTTGCTCGGCTTCGCGCGTCGGTGCTAGGCTGGCGCCATCCTTGAGCGCAGCTTCAGCGCAGCACCGGAAGCCATGAGCGTCACCACCGACAACCTTCCCTCAATCGGGCTCACCTCCGTGGACGACACTCGAGCGGCGTTGGTCGCTCACGGCATCGAAGTGTCTCGAGTCGAGCAAGGCGTGATCGCGCTAGCGGTCCGCGTGCGCTCGCACCTGATGGATGCGGGCGTCAGCGTTCAGGTCGAGCCCGCGCCCGAGGTGCAGTTCACCGTGCGCGCTCAGAGCTCCGACTTCCCGGGCGACTCTGCGCCGCAGCTGTTCGCGCGTGTGCGCGAAGCCATGAGCGACGCCGCGCGCGCACACGGCTTCGAGGAGTGCGCGCACAGCAGCCGCGAGCTGCTCGATCCCGGCGATGCTTCGCGCGTGCTCGATACTTGGTACGAGCTGAAGTTCGCGAAGCCCGTGACGAGCGCGGACGGCTTGCTCGAAGACGTACGCTGGGCTCTGAACGTGTCCAAGTGCGTCAGCTACTGAAAGCGCCCGCGTCGTAGCATTGCGGAGGTCGGGAGCCGCGGAGCTTGCGAAGCGGGTCCCGCGACCGCCGCTGTGACTGCATGCGGAGGTCGGGAGCCGCGGAGCTTGCGAAGCGGGTCCCGCGACCGCCGCTGTGACTGCAT
>Ga0190269_10000105_pt1 | contig 39594 bp, 32 predicted proteins | sample Popmic249IS_FD_133749 | JGI IMG/M metagenome (GOLD analysis project Ga0190269, IMG submission 133749) | Populus adjacent soil microbial communities from riparian zone of Blue River, Arizona, USA - 249 IS | ecosystem: Environmental > Terrestrial > Soil > Riparian zone | place: USA: Arizona... | reverse complement strand
TTTCCGTTCAGCTCAGCGGACGAGGTGTTCGAGGAGCTGCGGCAGGCGACGCGCGGCGCCAAGGCGGATTACAGCGGCCTCGACTACACGCGCCTGCGCGAGGAGCGCGGCGTGTTCTGGCCCTGTCCGAGCGAGTCTCACCCCGGAACGCCGCGCCTCTTCGCCGAGCGGTTCGCCCATCCGGACGGGCGCGCGCGCTTTGTCGCCGTGGCCCACCGCCCCGCGGCGGAGCTGCCGGATGCCGAGTATCCGCTGTACTTCACGACGGGACGCTACAAGGAGCACTATAACTCCGGCGCGCAGACGCGGCGCGTGCAAGCCCTGCTCGAAGCGAAGCCGGAGCCACGCGTGGAGCTGCATCCGCGCCTGGCTGCGCAGCTCGGTGTGAGTGATGGCGGGCGGCTCCAGGTGGAGAGCCGGCGCGGCGCGGTGTGCTTCACGGCGAGCGTGTCGAGCGACATTCGCCCGGACACGCTGTTTGCGCCGTTTCACTGGGGCGGCAAGGGAGCCGCGAACGTCTTGACGCACGCGGCGCTCGATCCGATCAGCCGCATGCCGGAGTTCAAGGTATGCGCGGTGCGAGCACGAGCGCTGTCTGACGAGGACGAGAGCGACGAAGGCGAATGATGAGGAAGCGGCTATCAATCATTGGCAACGGCATGGGTACCTGCCGCTTGCTCGACGAGCTCGTCGCGCGCGGAGGGCACGAGCGCTACGAGATCACCGTCTACGGAGACGAGCCGGGCGGCGCATACAATCGTATTCTGCTCGGCAAGGTGCTCGCCGGAGACGAGCCCGATGCGATCGTGACGAAGCCGCCCGAGTGGTACGACCGGCACGGCATGCGTCTGCTCGCCAGCACGCGCGTGCGCAAGCTGGATCTGCGCAAGAAAGAGGTCGAGACCGAAGACGACCAGCGCCGCCGCTACGATCTTGCGGTGCTCGCGACCGGCAGTCAGCCGCTCGTCCCTCCGCTCGAGGGCCTGCTCGGCGAAGACGGCGAGCTGCGGCGCGGCGCGTTCGTGTACCGCACGATCGGCGACTGCATTCGCATGCGCGCGCACGCGCGTCTGGGAGACAGCGCCGTCGTGCTGGGTGGAGGCCTCCTGGGGCTGGAGGCGGCCAAGGTGCTGTCCGACGCGGGCTTGCACGTGACCGTGATCCACGTGGGCTCGCACCTCATGAATGCGCAGCTCGACCCGATCGCGGGCGACATGCTGCAGCGCCAGATCGAGCGTACGGGCATCTTCGTGCGGACCGGGCGCACGGTGGACGCGGTGTACGGTGACGAGCAGGTCGAGGGCGTGATCCTGGACGATGGCACCACGCTGCCGGCCGACCTGCTCGTGCTCGCGTGTGGTGTGCGGCCGCGCGTCGACGTGGCGCGCGCCTCGGGTGTGCCGGTGAACAAGGGCATCCTCGTCAACGACACGCTGGCGACGCCCCTGCCTGGCATCTACGCGTTCGGCGAGTGCGCCGAGCACCGCGGCAAGCTGTACGGCATCGTCGCGCCCGCCTGGGAGCAAGCCGCCGTGCTGGCAGACGTGCTGAGCGGCAAGCAGACGCAGGCGCGCTACCGCGGCTCCAAGCTGTACACGCGGCTCAAGGTGGCCGGCGTGGACGTCGCCGCCATGGGCTGCCTCGAGCCCGAGCTGGAGAGCGACGAGATGTTCCAGATCATCGAGGATCGCAAGCACGCCTACCGCAAGCTGATCGTGCGCGGGCAGCAGCTGCTCGGCGCGATGCTGGTCGGCAACACCAGCGCGAGCGCCGCGCTCGTGCAGCTCTACGATCGCGACGACCCGCTGCCCGAAGATCCGCTCGAGGTGTTGTGTCAGGTGCCGCGCGCGGCTCCGGGTCCACGCATCGTCTGTAACTGTCACAAAGTCAGTGACGCGACGTTGTACGAAGTGCTCGACAAGGGCGCGGACAGCGTGGCGGCGCTGTGTGCGGCGACGAAGGCGGGCAGCGGCTGCGGCTCGTGCAAGACCGAGCTGGCGCAGCTGGTAGCAGCACGCCGCAAACCCACGCCGGCCATCGGGGCGACAGGGTAGCCCGACATCCCACGCCGCTGTCTGTGGTGCAATTCGGCGCGGTTGCGTGATTCCAGGCGACACATGACTCTGGTCCGGCCTGCCGAACCCGTCCCTAGCGCCTGCCGCTCACAGCTGCCACTCAAGATCGCCACACTGGCAGCCGAGATCGTGCCCATGCAGCTCAAGGGGTGGGTCGACCGTCACATTCCGGAGAGTTATCGGCTAGGTGACCCGGACCGGCTGCGGCGCGCGCGCGTGATCGTGTTGTTTTGCGCGGTGTTCCTCTGGTACGTGCCGGTGCCCATCGCGCAAAACGCCTCGCTCGGCAACTGGGGCCTGGTCTCGTTTTACGCGTCGCTGTGGATCACGTTGTTCTTCATTCCCAAGCTGCTGCGCCACTCGCTGGAGCTCACGGGCAATGTGTTCGTTGCGCTGGATGTCGGAGCCGTGACCCTGCTCGATCTCGAAGCGGCGCTGTTCAGTGACGGCATCTCCACGAAAGACGAGGTCTCGGAGGTGTCCGGCCGCGGCGTCGGCATGGGGGCGCTGAAGCAGATCTGTGAGGGCATGGGAGGCCGGATCGAGATCAGCTCGGAGCGCGGCAAGGGCACGAGCTTCAAGCTCAGCGTGCCGCTCCACGCGGCAGCTGCCCACACGGCGGCCGCTTGAGGCATTGTCCCTAGCCGCGTCCGGTGTCTTCCGGCTGCGGTGCCGTAATCGTGGTTGCGAGCGGGTGGGCGGCGTATTCTCCGCCGCATGACCGCCGCGCCGACCACGAGTCGATTCCCGCTGCTGCTGCTCGCGACCTACGTCGTGTTGTTCGTGGCGCTCGCCATCGAGCCGCACGACCGCGCCGTTTGGCTCGCCGAGAACATCCCGATCGTGATGCTCGCGACGGCGCTGGTCGTGATGTACGTGAAAGGGGTCCGGCTCTCGAACGTCGGTTATGCATTCGCGAGCGTGCTGCTGTTCATGCACACCGTCGGCGGTTATTACACGTTCGAGCGTGTGCCGTTCGGTTGGGTCACGAAGCTGTTTGGTTTCGAGCGCAATCACTACGATCGACTCGCTCACGTGTCGGTGGGCTTCTATGCGTACGGCGTCGCGGAGCTGCTGATCAGCCGCAAGCTCGTCGCGAGGCCCTGGCTCGCGTACACGTACGGCGTCTTTTGCATCGGGACGGTGGCGGCGCTGTACGAGATCATCGAGTGGATCTACGCGGCGGTCCAGGGTGGCAACGCTGGCGCCGCATTCCTGGGCTCGCAAGGCGACATCTGGGACGCCCAGAAGGACATGCTCTGCGACATCTCGGGCGCGCTCCTGGTCGTGCTCGTGCTGAGTCTGCAGCGCAGGTTCCGCAGGGGCGATCACGCGCCTGCCTCGGGCGATCGCAGTCTTGCGAGTGGGACCGATGCTGGCTGAACACACGCCTTTGAGCCTCGAGCACAGCGAGGAAGCGCGCGCGTTCCTGCAAGGGCGCGTCGCGCTGTTCTGGAAAGTCTTGTGCCTGCTCATGGCGTTCGCCAGCGTCTTGGGCGCCGTCGGCGCGTTCAAGCAGCCTGGCGCCGACCTGGTCGTCGATCTCGCGCTCAGCGCCCTGGGCGGGGCGTTGTGGTGGCTGTGCGGGCGAGGACAACGCTCGTTCGGATTCCTGCGGGCCGTCGAGGTGGCTGGTGGGCTCGTCTACTTCTGCGGCTCGTCGCTGCTGGGGCGCTACGTGTTGGTCGGCTTCGTGCGCGACCGGGCCTTGAGCTCCAGCGAGGGCGTCTTGATGGCGGACGCGTACCTCGCGGCTTTGGGGCTCGTCGGCACCGCGCTGATGATCATGATGCGTGCGGCGTTGATCCCGTCCTCCCCGCGCCGCACGATCGTCTACACCGCTGTGGTTGGGTTGCCCACGATCCTGTCGCCCACGTGGCTGACGCCTGCCGCTGACGGCGGCCTGTCCCTTCGCGCGTTGGACTCCGCCGCCTTTCCCTGGCTGCCGGCCGGGCTCGTGATCGTGTGGACGTTCGTCATCATCACGAGCACGGTGATCTCGCACGTCATCTTCGGCTTGCGTGCGGAGGTTCGCGAAGCGCGCCGGCTGGGCCAGTACGTGCTCGAGCGCAAGATCGGCGAGGGCGGAATGGGTGAGGTCTATCGCGCCTGGCACGGCATGATGCGCAGGCCGACGGCGCTCAAACTGCTGCGGCCCGACCACAACGGCGCGCGCAGCCTGCTTCGTTTCGAACGAGAGGTGCAGCTCACGGCGCGGCTCACCCACCCCAACACGATCACCATCTTCGACTACGGACGCACCCACGACGGTGTCTTCTACTACGCGATGGAGCTCCTCGACGGCGCGACACTCCAGCGCATCGTCGAGATCTCCGGTCCGCAAACAGCAGGTCGCGTCGTGCGCATCCTGAGCATGGCGTGCGGGGCCCTGGCCGAAGCGCACGCGATCGGGCTGATCCATCGCGACATCAAGCCCGCGAACATCATGCTCTGCACGCAAGGCGGCGAGCGCGACGTCGTCAAGCTCCTCGACTTCGGCCTGGTCAAGCAGCTGGACGTGGACGGGGACCCAGGCGTGTCAGTCGCGGGCAACCTGACGGGCACGCCTCTGTACATGGCGCCCGAGTCGCTGATCGCGCCCGACTCGGTCGACTCCCGCACGGACCTCTACGCGCTCGGCGCCGTCGCGTATTTTCTGCTCGCCGGACGCGAGGTCTTCGCGGGCAACTCCATCGTGGAGGTGTGCAGCGCGCACTTGCATGAAGCGCCGCAGCCGTTGGCGGCGCACGGGGTCGAGGTCACGGCCGAGCTCGAGGCGGTGGTGCGCGCGTGTCTCGAGAAGAAGCCCGAGCACCGTCCGCAGAGCGCGACCGAGCTTCGGCGCCGGCTCGAAGCGTGTGCGATCGAGCCGTGGGACGCTGACCAGGCGAGCGCGTGGTGGGCCCAACACCTGCCAGTCGTCGAGCGAGACGGTGAGCGCAGCGTCGTCGACGCGCGCACGCTCGCGATCGACGGCCGCTCTCGGTCCGCACTGTCTTAGAAGGGCTTCACGGGGCACGCAGCGAGCGCGCCGGCCCGCGCACGATGTTCGTCGAGTTTGGCTGCGAGCCCGTGACGCTGCTGTAAGCTGCACCGGGTAGGATGGAAGGATCTACCCATGCCCAAGCTGAGCACCGCCGATTACCGCTTGCTCGCGGCGTTTCGCTACGAGTTGCGCCGGTTCGTCGCCTTCAGCGAGCAGGCCGCGCGCGAGGCGGGCATCGAGCCGCAGCAACACCAGCTGCTGCTCGCGCTGCGCGGGCTGCCCGAGGGCTCGCGGCCGACCATCGGCACCCTGGCCGAGCGGCTGTGCGTGCAGCACCACACGGCAGTCGCTCTCGTGGACAAGCTCGAGCTGCGCGGTCTGCTGCGCCGCGCGCGCAATCCCAGCGACAAGCGCGAGGTGCTGCTGTCGCTCACCGAGGACGGCGAGCTGATCCTGCGCAAGCTGTCCGCCCTGCACAGACAGCAGCTCGGCGTGGTCGGACCGGCCATGGTCGACGCCCTGCAAGCGATCCTGGAAGACGTCTGAGGCGCGTGGATTTGCGCGGCCGAGCGTGTCTGGTGTTGCGCTGGGCGAGTGAGCTGTCATGTTTGCGCGATGCCAACACCGAGCCTTTCGAGCGCTGAGCTCGCCGCGCGTACCGGTCGGGCCGTCGCCGCGGCCGTGGATGCTGGACGCGAGCTGGGCCTGATCGTCACCGACCCGCAGGTTTTGCACGATTCATTTTCGGTGATCGTGCACCTCGCGCCCGCGCCCGTCGTCGCGCGCGTGCCGGTCGTGCTGCCGGCCGGACTGCAGCCGAACGCGCAGCGCGCGCGACAGGAACGAGAGCTTGCCGTGACTGCCTGGCTCGCCGGCCGCGGCCTGCCGGTCGTGCGTCCGAGCCCGCTCGTGCCGGCGCTGCCCGCGCAGCGCGACGGCCTGTCGATCACATTTTGGGAGCGCATCGAAGTCGCGACAGACAAGGCGCCGGACTGGGAGGCGCGCGCGCCGCTCGTCGCGGATCTGCACACTGCGCTGCGCGAATATCCGGTGCCGCTGCCGTTCATGGCTCCGCTCAACGTGGGCGTGGGCCCCGCGCTCGCTGCACTCCAGCCGTACGCCGGCTTGCTCAGCGCTGACGACGTGGAGCGCGCGCAGCGCGAGTGGCAGCTGCTGTCCCCGCTGTTCCACAGCCGCGGCACGTTCGCTGCTGCATTTCCCGGTACGTACACGCACGCGCTGCACGGCGACTCACCGGCGTACAACCTGATCGAGACGCCGGCCGGCCCGCTGCATGCGGACTTCGAGGACGTCAGCTCCGGGCCGATCGAGTGGGACCTCACGCTGCTGCCCCCGGCGGCACTCGACGCCTACGACGCCTACGTCGTGCGCATCGGTCTGAGGCGCGTCGATCACGAGCTGCTGGGTGTGCTCAACACGCTGCGTATGCTGCAGGTCGTCTCCTGCATCGCGCTCGTGCCGCAGCTGCCAGCGCTCGCCGAGTCGCTGCCTTCGATCCTCGATGTCTGGCGCTCGCAGCGCTTCGCGGGCGGCTACGATCCCGCACGGGGGCCCACCGGCCACAGCTGAAAGCGGCCGGGCGCTCGGCTCACTCTGCCGCCGATAGCTGCAAGAGGGCAGCGAGTGAGCAGGTCGCCTGCGCGGGTCATGCGCGACCTGTGCTGAGCATGCGCGCCACGTGCTTCGGGCCATGTGGCGCGGATGCAGGCGGCGTTGCCACTGCCGCCTCGCTTCGGCGGCGTGCTACCGTCACGCGCATGCAGATCGTATACCGAGCGAGAAACCAGCAGGATGCGCACCTCGTACGCGACATCCTTACGGAGGTGGGAATCCCTGTCCACGTCGCTGATGTCAACCCCGCGACCGCAGATGAGCTCATCCCCGTGTTAGTCGATAACAGCAAGGTGGACGCCGCGCGCCGCGCCATCCACGCTGCCCGCGACCGCTTGCTGGGGATCACACACTGAGCTGCACGACCGCGCCTATCTGACCCCGCGGTAGCCCCTCCGCTCAAGACAGTCAGCGAATGAGCCGACTGGACAGACATGGGGCACGTACCCACTGCTTTGCGCGTGCGAAAAGGTGCGTCGAGGGCCACGCGTCCGGCCACGGCGGCGCAGGAGCTGTTCGATGCGATTCATCAGCCGGACGCCGCTCTGTACGTGTTGTATTGCGCGCCTGGCTACGACCTGCGTGAGCTCGGCCGCGCGATCGCGGAGCGCTTCGGGGACGCGCCCGTGATCGGCTGCACCACCGCCGGCGAGATCACGCCCTTTGGCTACCTGGATGGATCGCTGACCGGAGTCAGCCTGGCGGGTGAGGTGTGTGCGGCGAGCACGCGCATCGACGATCTGCGGCGCTTTCAGTTCGCGCGCGGCAGCCACGCCGCTAAGAGCGTCATGAACGAGCTGACCACCGACACGCGACCGAGCGGCGCGGACAGCTTCGGCTTCTTGCTCGCGGACGGGCTCGCGATGCAGGAGGAAGCGCTGGTCGCCTCCGTGTACCGCAACCTCGGCGACATTCAGCTGATCGGCGGCTCTGCGGGCGACGGCACTGCGTTCGGGCGCACGTACATTTATCATCAAGGTGAGTTTCGCAGCGACTGCGCGGTCTTCACGTTGCTGCGCACGAGCGTGCCGTTCGTCGTGTTCAAGACGCAGCACTTCGTGCCCAGCTCGGAAAAGCTGGTGGTGACGAGCGCCGATCCGGAGCGGCGCCTCGTGCATGAGATCAACGGAGAGCCCGCGGCGCTCGAATATGCGCGCGTGGTGGGCGTGGCGCGCGAAGCGCTCACGCCGATCGTGTTCGCGTCGCATCCCGTGGTGTTGCGCGTGGGAGGCACGTTCTATCTGCGCTCGATCCAGCGCGTGAACGCAGACGACAGCCTCATGTTCTTCTGCGCGGTGGACGACGGCATCGTGTTCACGGTCGGCCGCGCGGTCGATCTCGTGGAGAACCTGGCCGAAGCGTTCGGCGACGTGCACAAGCAGATCGGTGTGCCCGCGCTGACGCTAGGCTGTGATTGCATCCTGCGCCGCGTGGAGATCCTGGAGTCGGGGCTGAGCGAGCCCGTCTCGCAGCTCATGGTGGCGAACAACGTGATCGGCTTCGCGACGTACGGCGAGCAGCTCAATGGCATGCACGTCAACCAGACCTTCACCGGCGTGGCGCTCGGCAGCGCGCGACGCGCGAGAGGTGGCTAAGAGGCTCATGTCGGACGGCAAGCTCGAAGCGCTGGAACGCGAAAACACCCGGCTGCGGAAGATCAATCGCGCGCTGATGGAGCGCGTGGAACGCAGCATGGACATGCACGACGGCGCGTTCACCTTGTTCCAGACGGCGACGACCCTGGAGCACGAGGTGCGCGAGCGCACCGCGGCGCTCGAGCGCAGCAACGCCGAGCTCAAGCTGGCGAAGGAAGCCGCCGACGCTGCGAGTCAGGCGAAGTCCGAGTTCCTCGCGAACATCAGCCACGAGATCCGCACGCCGATGAACGGCGTGCTCGGCATGACCGAGGTGCTGCTGCTCTCCGAGCTGTCGCAGGATCAGACTGTCATCGCGCGCACCATCCGGCGCTCGGCAGAGTCACTACTCGCGATCTTGAACGACGTGCTGGACTTCTCCAAGATTGAAGCGGGCCGCCTGGACCTCGAGCAGATCGCGTTCGCGCCGCTCGACGTCATCAACAGCTCCGTGGAGCTCGCGCGGTGGGGCGCGACGGCGAAGGGCCTGTCCCTGCGCTGCGAGCTGGCGCGGGGGCTCGACCCGGTGCTGCGCGGCGATCCGGGGCGCTTGCGTCAGGTGCTCACGAACTTGCTGAGCAATGCCGTCAAGTTCACGGAGCGCGGCGAGGTGCTCTTGCGCGTGCGCGAGCTATCGCGCGCCGACTCGAGCCGCGTGTGGCGCTTCGAGGTGCAGGACTCCGGGATCGGCATCGCGCCGGAGGCGCTGCCGAAGCTGTTTCAAGCCTTCACGCAGGCCGATGGCTCCATGACGCGGCGCTTCGGTGGCACGGGCCTCGGGCTCGCGATCGTCAAGCGCCTGGTCGGGTTGATGGGCGGCGAGGTCGGCGTGCAAAGTGAGCTGGATCGCGGCGCGACGTTCTGGTTCACGGTGCGCTTCGATGCCGCTGGCAACGACGCGGCCACCGCGGCCGCGCTGCGTGCCAGCAGCCCCGTTCGGCCCGAGCGCGAGCCGCGCGCGAACGAGCCGCTGCGCGTGCTCGTGGCCGAGGATCACGCGGTGAACCGCGAGGTCGCCGTGCGCCTGTTGGAGCATCTCGGCTGCACGGTGGAGATCGCGAGCAACGGGCTCGAGGCGCGCGACGCGGTGGCGCTGAAGCGCTTCGACGTGGTGTTCATGGATTGTCAGATGCCGGTGATGGACGGGTTCGTCGCGACGGGTGCGATCCGCGCGGCAGAGCTGCTCGCGGGCCGTCCGCACACGCCGATCATCGCGCTCACCGCCAACGCGCTGAGCGGCGACCCGCAGCGTTGTCTGGCGGCCGGCATGGACGATTTCGTCAGTAAGCCGTTCGGCGTGGCCAAGCTGCGCGGCGCGCTCGAGCGCTGGACGCGCCTGTCTGCCGCTCACGGCGGCGCAGCACAGCCGAGCGTCGTGATGCTGCCCGAGGCCCCGGAGCCGCCGCGGCGCGATGCTTCCGTGCTGGATGACGGCGCGCTCGCGCAGATCCGGGCGCTTCGCAAGCCGGGCCGGCCCAACCTGCTCTTGCGCTTGCTGCGCGAGTACCTGGGCTCCGCACCGGGCAAGATTCTGGAGCTGGAGGCAGCGCTGCGATCCGGCAACGTCGCCGCCGCGAGCGGCATGGCGCACGGGCTCAAGAGCATCAGCGCCACGCTCGGCGCGCTGAGCCTGTCGCGCACTCTGGCTCGCATCGAAGAGGCTGCGCGCGAGAAGCAGCCCGACGCCATGCGCGCAGAGCTCGATAGCCTGCGCTACGACTTCGCCCAGGCGCGCTCCGCGCTCGAGCACCTGCAGCAGCAGGAGCAACGCAGCGAGGGAGGGCCGCATGCCTGAGCCGCGCACGAAGCCGCTCGTGCTGGTCGTCGATGACGACGTCGCCATGCGCATGCTCGCGAACGAAGCGCTGTGCAACAGCGAGTTCGAGGTGCTCGAAGCTGTGAGCGGCGAGAGCGCGCTCGCGCTGTGGAACGAGCGTGCCCCCGATGCCGTGCTGCTCGACGTCGTCATGGACGGCATGAACGGCCACGAGGTCTGCAGCCGTCTGCGGCAGCTTCCCGGTGGCAAGGCCGTGCCCATCTTGATGATGACCGGGCGCGACGACATGGCGTCGATCGACGCGGCGTTCCACGCCGGAGCGACGGACTTCATCACCAAGCCCGTGCCGTACGCGCTCTTGCCACACCGCCTGCGCTACCTGCTGCGCGCCGCCAGCGCGTTTCGCACGGCGCACGACGGCGGGCTGCGCCTCGCGAGCGCTCAGCGCCTGGCGCGCCTCGCGTACTGGGACATGAGCCTGCCGCACGGCTCGCTGCGCTGGTCCGACGAGGTCCGCGAGATCTTCGGCATTCCGCTCACGCACCCCGAGGGCGGCGCGCATGCGCTGCTGAGCTGGGTGCATCCGGACGACGTGCGCGCCGTGGCGGCCCTGTTCGATCCACCGCACGCGCACCAGATCGACTACCGGCTGATCTTGCCGGGCGGTCGTGAGCGCGCCATCCACCAGGAAGCGGAGCTGACGCTGGACCCGGACTCGGGTGAGCCGCGGCTGCTCGGCGCGGTGCAGGACATGACGGAGCGCCGGCAGGCCGAGAGCCGCGCGGTGCGCCTGGCGTACTACGACAGCTTGACCGGCTTGCCGAATCGGGCCGAGCTGAGGCGGCACCTGTCCGAAGCGCTGGGTCGCGCGGAGCAGCACGACCGCAAGCTGACCTTGCTGGCGGTCGACCTGGATCAGTTCCGGCGCGTGAACGACCTGCACGGCCACCAGGTCGGCGATGAGCTGCTGCTCGAGGTGTCGGGCCGCTTGCTCAAGACCCTGCGCAGCTGTGAGCTGCAGGCGACGATGACGACGGGCGAGTACCTGAGCGACACGGCCGAGGCCGATGGCGGCCTCGTCGCGCGGCTGGGCGGCGATGAGTTCATGCTGTCGCTGCCGCTCGTGCGGACCGCGGAGCATGCGGCGACGGTCGCGCAGCGCGTCATCGACGAGCTGTCGGCGAAGTACACGCTGAACGGCGTGGAGGTGTTCCTCGCGGTCAGCGTGGGCATCGCGATCTCGCCGGAGAGCGGGCGCACCGCCGACGAGCTGCTCGAGCACGCGGACGCGGCGATGTACTACGCGAAAGAGCTCGGGCGGAACAAGTACCGCTTCTTCGACGCGTCGCTGCAGCAGCGCGCGCAGCGCCACATGGAGATCGAGACCGGGCTGAAGGCCGCGTTGGCGCGCGCGTACACGCCGGGGGTCACGCCCGAGCTCGAGCTGCATTTCCAGCCCAAGATCGCGCTGCCGGGCATGCGCACGGCGGGCGTGGAAGGTCTGATGCGCTGGAGGTCGGCGAAGCTCGGGCAGGTGTCGCCGCTCGAGTTCATCACCGTGGCCGAGGACTCGGATCTGATCGTGCACCTCGGCGAGTGGGCGCTGCGCACCGCGTGTCAGGTGGGCATGAGCGTGTTGCCGGGCATGAGCATCGCGATCAACATCTCGCCGCGCCAGTTCAGGCATCCGGGCTTCGTGCAGCTGGTGGCGGAGACGCTGCGCGCGAGCGGCTTCCCGGCGCGGCTCCTCGAGCTGGAGATCACCGAGGGCGTGGTGATGCAGGACATCGAGGGCGGTCAGCGCGTGCTGCGCGAGCTGAAGGCGCTCGGCGTGAGCATCGTGCTGGACGACTTCGGCACCGGCTACTCGTCGCTCAGCTACTTGATGCGCTTCCCCATCGACGTGCTGAAGATCGATCGCTCGTTCGTGATGAACTTGCCGAGCAAGATGAACGAGTCGGTGATCGCGGCGATCATGGCGCTGGCGCGCAGCTTGAGCATCGGCGTGGTGGTGGAGGGCGTGGAGACGCAGACCCAGCTGCAGCACTTCGAGCAGTACGGGGCGCTGGAGATCCAGGGCTACTACTTCAGCAAGCCGCGGCCTGCCGCGGATCTGCAGAAGTGGCTGCGCGAGAGCCCACACGGGGCGGATCTCAACCCAGCGCAGCCTGCAGCCAGCGTACGAGGGGCGGCGCCAGAAAACCCGCGGTAACGAGCCAGGTCCAGGCGCGGAGCGCAGCCCGCAGCTGCGGCTCGCGGCGCGCGGAGATCAAGCCCACGCTGGTCCAGGCGCTCGCGAGCCCGTGGCTCAGGTGCAGGCACAGCCACGCGCTCGCGATCACGAGCAGGATCGCGTCGAGCGGCGCCGCGAGCAGGCCGCTCAGGTTGTGATGGAACGCGCCAGTCACGTGCTCCGGATGGCCGACGCCGTACACGGTGAGCACGTGATAGCCGAGGAATAGCAGCAAGAAGGTCCCTGTGATCCGCATGCTGCGTGAGCTGACGCTGGAGGCCACGGGCTTGAGCCCGCGTGTGTAGCGGATGGGGCGCGCGGCGAGACCGCGCTGGGTAGTGAGCACCGCGGCGGCCACGTGCACCACCACGCCTGCCACGAGCAGCAAACGCACGGGCCAGAGCACACCGGAGCCGTGGAGCAGCGCGCCGTAGCTGTTCATCAGCTCGGGGCCGAAAAGCCAGAGCAGGTTGCCGGCCATGTGCAAGGTCACCCAGAGCGCCATGCCCATGCCGCTCACGGCCATCGCCGCCTTCAGCAGCACCGTGACGGGCCGTCCCGACTGTCCCCATACTGAAACCGAGCTCATATGTCATCCCTCCTGTCTTGGATATGGCGCAGAGCTCCGGGCTGCGGTAACGAAACGTTTTCACACGATTCATGAATCTGGCTCATCCATGAACATGCCGAACCTGGCCGGTCTCGTGGCGCTCGAGGCCGTGGCGCGCCTCGGGAGCGTGACGCGTGCGGCGGCGGCGCTGCACCTGACGCAGAGCGCCATCAGCCATCGGCTGCATGGCTTACAGCGCGAGCTGGGCGTCGCGCTGCTGGAGCGCGCGGGCCGCGGCATCAGCCTCACGGCGGAGGGCCGCGAGCTGGCCCGGGCGGCGAGCGCCGCGCTCGAGCAGCTGAGCCAGGCGGTCGCGCGCGTGACGCCTTCGGCCGTCGACAACGTGTTGTCGATCAGCTGCTCGCCGTCGTTTGCCATTCGCTTCCTCGTGCCGCGGGTAGCGGCATTTCGTGCGCGCCATCCGGAGCTCGACCTGCGCATCGCGTCGGCGGACGTGCCGGTCGACTCGATCCACGGCGCGCAGGCGGCGATCCACCTGAGCAGCGGGCCCACGCCGCGGCTGTTCTGCGAGAAGTTGATCGACGAGGTGGCGTTCCCCGTGCTCAGCCCGCGCCTTTTGGGTGGGCGGGGTGGCAAAGCGCGCTCGCTCGCACCGGCCGACCTGCTCGCGTACCCGCTGTTGCATGACGAAGCGCTGTCCGATGATCCGCGCCGGGTGGGGTGGACAGCGTGGCTCGAGCACGCGGGACTGTCACCGCGCAGCGCGTCCGGACCGCGCGGCGTGCGCTTCAGCCATGCGTACCTGGCGCTGGAAGCTGCGCTCGCGGGCGATGGTGTGGCGCTCGCGCGGCGCAGTCTGGTGGCGGACGATCTGGCGCGCGGGCGGCTCGTGGCGCCGTTCAGGCTGAGCGTGCCGTCCGGGCTCGCCTACTGGTTCGTGAGCGCGTACGACCCGCGCAACCGGCCGGCCATCGCGCGGCTACGGGAGTTCTTGAGCCAGCAGCTCATGGCGGCGGAGCGCACGGCGACCAAGCTGTGCGGCTCGCCTCGGCGGCCGCGCAAATCTAACAAGTAGCCTCCCCGGTCAGCGGCTGGCGTGCAGCGCGCCCTTGAATTCGACGCGCATTTGGGCGAGGCAGTGCTCATGGCGAGTCGCGAGTATCCATGGGCGCAGGGTTGTGCGCGCCTCGCCATCCTGGGACTCGCGTGCTGGTTGGGGGCGTGCGACGGCGCGGAGCGTGACGCGCGGACGCCTGTCGCGGGGGCCAGCGCAGCGCCGAGCGCGGGGCACGCGCATGCTCGACCGGGCTTTTGCGAGCGCGAGGATGATGACGCCGTGCGCGGCTTGTTCTGCGGGGCGGAGCCGCCGGACATCCGCAGCCTCGCAGAGCTGCAGGCGGCGCTCGGCGTGACGCCCGGCTCGCCTGCAGCGCAGGAGCGGCCGGTGTATCACGGCGATGGTGGCCAATCCGGCAGCGCCGCGGGCGTGCGCGATCCGGAGCGCTATTACGTGCGCTATCCGGTGCTGCTCGGTCACTCGACTGCGCTCGCGGGCCAGCTCGTATCGCCGCTCAATCCGCGCGCGATCTTGCTGGGGCTCGGCACCGCGCTCGCGTTTCAGCGCGGCGTGCAGCAGGTGGAGATCGCGAGCCTGTCGCGCGCGCGCAAGGAGTTCAACTTCTATCTCCTGCGCTTCGAGCGCGCCTGCGGCGACGAGCACAGCGGCTGTGGCAATGCGGAGCTGTACACGCAGCGCATCGAAAACGACTGGACGGCGCTGCGCGTGCAGGATGCCGAGGAGCTCGAGAACACGCCTGAAGATTGCTTACCGTGTCACAAGCGCGGTCGCGAGACGACGACCCTGCTGATGCGCGAGTTCGAGCGGCCGTGGACGCACTTCTTCGAGCCGTACGATCCCAGCGATCCGGAGCGCGCACCGGTCGCCCGCCGCGAGCTGCCGGGCGTGCAGGGCGCGGACCTGATGCGCGACTACCGCGAAGCGCGTAACGACGAGCCGTACGCGAACGTCGACGTCACGACCTTTCCGGAGGCGACTCCGTCCGTGCTGCAGACCGCGACGGGCCGGCTGCAGCCTCTGTTCTTCGATGCGGAGAAGATCCTGGCCGAGCGCTATCCGGCGCGTGACGCAGAGCCGCAAGGCAGTCCAACGTGGGAGCGCGCGTACGAAGCGTTCAAGCGCGGAGAGCAGCTGGCGCTGCCGTATCTGGAGACCCGCGCGACGGATCCAGAGAAGCAGGCGCGCCTCGCGGATGCATATCGCCGGCATGCGCAAGGTGAGCTGGACGACGCAGAGCTACCGGATCTCGCAGACATCTTCCCGGACGACCCGAAGCTGCGAGCCCGAATCGGCCTCGCCACGGAGCCGGACGCCACGCCAGCCGAAGCCCTGATCCAAGCCTGCGGCGCCTGCCACAACGACGTGCTGAACCAAAGCCTGACACGCGCCCGCTTCAACATCGACATCTCCCGCATGCCCCAAGCCGAGCTCGACCTGGCCATCGAACGAATCGAACGAGGCAGGCACGAAGCGGGCGCGATGCCGCCACCAGCGGCAAGACAACTCCACCCCGAAGCGCAAGCAAAGTTAGTGGCATGGCTGCGAAGCGAAGCGAAAAGCGCCAAACCCAATGAGACCTTGGTCCGCGCCGCCCAACTAGGCATGATGGGCGGCAGCCGAGACTGACCCGCACGCTGAGAACGCGGCTGCAAGCACTCAGTTCTGAGCCAGCACGCGGAGAACAAAATCGGCTTGCGCTCGAGGCTTCCAGCTCGCTCCTGATGGGTCGGCCTCGAACGCGGTGCCTGCAGGGTACGTATCGCGGTTGGAGAACCACCACGTGCAACGTGCGTCACCATCTCCAGTCAGCACGACCGCCATGCTGCTCCCCGCCATCACGGGGAGGGGATTTTTGAGTGTCAACGCGATGGATTCGAACTGCGATGCCCGAGCCACACGTGCAGTGAGCGTCGGCACTAACTTCACGGCTGACGGCGTTCCGTCCGGCATGACACCGCGAAGGTCCACCGACACGGCGTCACTCTCGCACATGATCTGCAGTCGGACTTCGACCAACTCCCTATTTGCGTCAAATCGAACGGTTTGAGCGTATAGACGCTGATAGCCATCGCTACCGCCACCAGAGTTGGTATCCAGTGCAGTGTCCGCGATCACATCGACGCAGCGTCCGTTCACGCAACTACGCTCCTTGCTGCACTTGCCGTGTGTATCGTCGACGCCGCTCAGCGGCGCGCACATGGCCGTGTCTCCTGAGGCCGCGCATGCCGAGCAGACATCGCAAGACGCCACATCGCAGCAGCGGCCAGTGACGCACAGGCCAGTGACACAGGTCGCCGCGATTTCGCAGCTCGCGCCTCTTGGAAGGCAACGATCTTTTGCCAGCGCGCCTGTCAGGTCCTTGATGGTTTCGCACTCACCGCTCGGAGCGCAGATCTGACACGTTCCACATACGGGAGCTTTGCAGCACACTCCGTCCGTGCAGAACTTCGATCCACACTGACTCGAGTCGCTGCAAGGCGACCCGAACGCTGCACCTGACGCTGCGGTTGCATCAGCAGGTCGTCCAGCCGTAGCGTTCTGCATTCCCGATCCCGTGGTGCCCGCGGTCGCGGCCGCCTCGCTGTGACCGGCAGACGAATGTGAGCTCAGACCGTGATCGCCGATCGATCCCGCATCACTCCGCTGACTACGCCCGCCTGCACCGACCTCCGGTGGTTTTGATGTCATCGGCGGAGAGCTCGAGCTGGTCTCAGCTTGCCCATTGTTGCTCACCGGAGTGGGCGCGTTGGCAGCCATCGCGCTTTCCGTATCCACCGCTTGCGCCGACCGCCTTGCCGACACATCCGGCAGGACACACGCATTCAAAGCTGCAAGGGCAGCTGCCGCAAAGCGCGCGTTTGCGCTCATCGTCGTCCAGCTGAGGCGCCGTGTTCGTCGGGGCAAAGCTCGAGCTGCGGGCGAGGCTGCACGGCATGGAGAGTTGAGCGCGCTCGAAGCGCTGTCATGCTCACAAGAGACGTCTAAAGATTCCATTTCCCACCGAGCGGCGTGAGGCGAGAGCCGCCGTAACACGAGTCGCTCCGCGCGACCATGCCGTTCGCGAGCTGCGAGCCGCTTTGCTATACATCTGGGCACGTGGTATGGTTTAGCCATATGGCCGTCAAAACCACGCTCAACCTGGATCAGCGCTTGTTGGCGCGGGCAAAGGCGCTAGCGTTGCGTGAGGGCACGACGCTCACCGCCATCGTGGAGCAGGCGCTACGTGCGAGGCTTGCCCCCCGCCCGAGCAACCCCGTAGCGCGCGGCTTCGAGCTGCCGACTGTAAGGGGAACGGCGCCGCCGAACGTCGACATCGCGGACCGCGAAGCGCTGTTCGATCTGTTGGACGAGCCGTGATCGCGATCGACACGAACATACTCGTGTACGCACATCGCGAGGAGTACCCGCGCCACGTCGAAGCCAAAGCCAACATCGTGAAGCTCGCGGTAGGTGCCGCGCCGTGGGGTGTGCCGGTCTTCTGTCTTGGTGAGTTCGTGCGCGTCGTGACCCATCGCAGGATACTCAGTCCGCCATCGACCCTCGAACAGGCGGTCGCGTTTCTCGACCGGTTGAACGAGAGTGAGTCGTATCGAGTCCTGCTTCCAGACGTCGACTACTTTTCCGATCTAAAGGCAGCGCTCGCGCTCGGCGGTGCACGAGGCAATCTCGCGTTCGACGCGCAGATCGCCGCGTTGTGCGCCCGTCACGGAGCCACACTACTCACCGCGGACCACGACTTTGCACGGTTTTCGATCCAGACGCGGCCACTCTAAGCACGTCGCTGTTAGACCTTACGTTGCAGGCGGGTGATCGCTTCGTCTGTTTGTGGCGTTAGGTTGTCTGTGAGGCTGCGGACCCAGTGTTCTTCGGGGCTCAGGGCGGCCTCTAGGCTTTTCAGCTCTGTGATGTCCAGGAACAGTAAGATCATGCCGCCCCATGAGGGGCGTTGGCCGAAGGCTCCGCTCAGGACGTGGCGGCCGTGGTGCGTCGAGAGCGCGCGGCGCAGGTACCAGCGTTCCGCCGTCACGACTTCCGCTTCCTGGACTGCGCCTGCGCGCAGGGCGCTCAGATCTGGCAGCGGCGGCATCTCGTGCGCGTGATGCGCGATCTGCGCGAGCGGTTTGCCCAGATCTTCCGTGCTCAGGCGGTAGATCTGGGTGGCGACTCCGCCGAAGCCCTGGACCTGCGCGTACGCGTCCAGCAGCACGACGCCGACCGGACCTGCGGACAGCGCGCGGTTCGCACGCGCCTGCGCGTCGAGGAGCAGCGTGCTGCGGGTGAGCGCGCGCTTGAGCTGCGCGCGCGCTTCACCGAGCTGCTCGCGCAGCGCCTTGTTTTCGTGCTGGAGCCGATCGTTTTCGCCCTTGAGCACGTTGTGATCGCGCTCGAGCTCGAGGCTCTGCTGCAGCACCTGCGCGGTGTGGTCGCGCGCAGGTAACACATGGCCCGTCTGCTCCAGCAGCGCCTTTGCGATCTCGAACGGCAGGAGCTCCTGGCCGAGCGCGCGCTCGCGCTCACTGGTGTGCTCGTCGCCGCTGAGGGCGGCGTTGAACATCGTTCCGCCCGCGCGCCCGATCGCCTGCGCACCGAGCGCGCCATCTTGGCCTGTGCCCGGCAGCACCACGCCGACGCTGCGCTTGCCGATCGTCACGGCCATCGAGCGAAACAGCTGATCGACCACGGTGCGCCGCTCATTCGGCTCGGTCAGCTGGCGCCCCACGAGCTGCCCCTTATCGAGCTCGATCGCCATGCCGGGCGGCGCGACGTACACGTGATCGGGCGCGAGCGTGGAGCGCTGCTTGAGCTCCACGACCGGCATGTCCGTGAGCTCGCGCAGCAGCTGCGGCACGCGGTTCGGTTGGCTCGGCGCGCCGTGCTGCACGATCACGAATGCCATGTCGGCGCTGTCCTCGAGCGCGATGAAGAAGTTCCGCAGCGCGGACAGCCCCGCTTCGCCCAGTCCCAGGGCCACCACGCGCGAGAGCTGCGCTCTGCGGCTGCTCTCCCTTCGATCCAACGTGACGGTCACCCTCGACCTCTGCCGCTGCCTGTCGAACATCTCGGCCTATGGCTCGCGTGGCTTTCGGGCCAATCTACTCGAGCGGACAGGCTGGCGCGAGCAAAACCCGGGCCGCGCGCTCCTGACGCGTACCAGGCGCCGCTCGCGGCGACACGTCCCTGTCTACTCACGGTGCGTGCGTTCAGCGCTGACCGCGAGCCGAGCCCCCGAGCCCACGCTCACTGCGCGCCCGGCGTCCCCGCAGCTTCCTGGCGCAGCGCACGCAGCGCCGGCACCGCGCCGGCGAGCGCGGAGGTGGCCACGACCAGGAGCGTCGTGCGGACCGCGGACTCCCACGGAAACACGAACGACAGGTGCCAGCCCGTGGTGGTCGCGACTAGGGTGCGGAAGAAGACCTGCGTCTCGGCGATGCCCACCAGGATGCCCGCGAGCGCCGCGCAAAAACCAAGAAACCCCGCTTCCACCACGATGGACAGGGCCACCTGCGCGCGCGTCGCGCCGACCGCGCGCAGCATGCCGATCTCGCGCTGCCGGTCCAACACGGCCGCGATCATCGTGCCGATGACGCCGAGGAGGCCGATGATCAACGTCATCACCTCCACCGCGCGCGAGTACGAGAACGCGCGCCGCAAGGTGCCCAGCAGATGCCGCTCCACGCTCTTCGTCTCCGTCACGAACACGGTAGCGTCGCGGTCCTCGCCGCTCAGAGCGGCACGGACCGCTACCGCCACGCTGTCCGGCGAGCGGCGCGGGTCGACGTACACCGACAGTCCGTCCACCGCGTCGTCCTGGAAGTGGTGGTGGAACAGCCCCAGGTCGATGAATGCCGTGCCGCTTTCGCTCGTGAAGTCCACGACCACCGCGCGCACGCGCACGCTGATATGGCCGTCCGGCGTGGGCAAGGACAGGCTGTCGCCCGCGCGCACGTGCAGCAGGTGGGCGGCGTTTTCGCTCAGCACGAGGCCTCGCTGCCGGGTCAGATCCCCGGGCGACAGCGGCGCACCGTCCACCACTTCCCAGCCCTTGTGGCGGCGCTGCGTCTCTCTCAGGAACACGTCGATGTCGGTCGCGACGAGGCGCAGCTTCGCTTCTGGCAGCTGCACATCGAGCATGCGGAAGCGCTGCACGTTGGACACGCCGGGGATCTGCGCCACGCGCTCCGCGGCGGTCGCGGGCAGCGGCACGTGCCTCCGATCGAGCACGGGCGAGCCGCGTGTCACCGTGAGCTCGGCGCTGCCGACCTGCTCAGCCCACTTCGCCAGCGAGCGCTCGAACGAGCCGAGCCAGGTGCTGACCGAGATGCTCATGCCGACGGCGACCATCAGCGCCAGCACGTTGATCGTGCTGCGGCTCAAGGTGCGCTCCACGTAATCGAGCCCGAGCCGGCCCGGGATGCCGAACACGCCGTCCACCGCGCGCACGCAGACCGCACGCATGGCGATCATGAAGGCCGGCGTCGCGAGCGCCGCGCTGGCCAGAATGCACGCGAGCTGCGCGAAGCCCCCGAGCGCCGTGCCATCGAAGATCGGCAAGAGCGACGCGCACGCCGCGAGCACGGCGCAGCCGAGCAGCAAGCGCACGGGCGGCTGCTTCAGCTCTACGTTGGAAGCGCCGCGCAGCACCACCGCGGGGTCGAATGCGGTGCCGCGGCGCGCGGGGAAATACGCGGCAAACAGCGCCATCAGCACGCCCGCGAGACATGCGCGCAGCACCAGGTTCGGCTTGAGCGCAGGTGCCAGCTGCGAGGCCGACACGAAGATGCTGTCGAGGGTCTCGAGCGTGCTCGCGACGGACAGCCGCGCGAGGCCGCGCCCCACGGCGAGACCGAGCAGCGCGCCCGGGATGGCGAGGATCGCCGACTCCAGCATGAACAGCCACACCATACCCGAGCGCGTCTCGCCCAGCGCGCGCAGGATGCCGACCTCGTGGCGGCGCTGCGCGACGGCGATGGCGACGGCGTTGTAGACCAAGAAGCCGCCGACGATCAGTGCCAGTAGGCCCGTGATCGCCAACGCCAGCTCGAGCGGCGCGGCCAGGCTCCGCAGGCGCGTGCCGACTTGCTGCGGCTCGTCGACGCTGTAGTCGCCGCCCACGGCGGCCGTGACCGTGGCCCGCACGGCCGCGAGCTGCGCGCGATCGCCGAGCGCCACGTCGATGCGATCCACGAACGTGCCGCGCGCGAACGAGACCTGCGCCGCGTCCAGGAACATCACCGCGACCTGGCCGCCGAACGAGGCCGCGGCGCCGCTGTCCTCCAGCACCCCGCGCACGTGGAAGCTCTTCGGGCCCTCGGCGGTCAGCAGCCGCAGCTCGCTGCCCTCCTGCAGCCCATGGCGGCGAGCGAAGCTGCGCGACAGGAGCAGTGCGTGTGGATCGTTCACGAACGACAGTGGGTCGCGGATCACCGAGCGCTCGCCGCTCTGCACATTGAACGGGAGAAAGTGCAGGTCGCCGAGCATGTCCACGCCGAGCACGAGCAGCGACTCGCCGTAGTCGGGCGCGCGCGCGGTGACCTCCAGGCTGGAGGCGGCGTGCGCGACGCCCGGCAGCGCGGCGATCTTCGCGAGCAGCTCCGACGGCACGCCGAGCCCCGTGCCTTGAACGCACAGGTCCGCGCGTCCGGCGATGCGCTCGATCAGATCGTCGAATGCGCCTTGCAAGCTGTCGATGGCCGCGCTCGTCGCCACGTTCAACCCCACGCCGAGCGCGATGCCGAGCACGATGAGCAGCGAGCGCAGGCGCGAGCGCATCCAGTGTCGAAAGCTGATCTCGCGAAGCAACGCCAGCACGGTACGACTCGCTCGCGATCAGTGTGTGTGTGTGGGCTTCTCGTCGCGCAGCAGCTGACCGTCTGCCATGGTGATGATGCGCTCGCCGCGCTGTGCGATGCCCGCGTCGTGCGTGATGAGCACGACGGTGCGATGCGCCTCGACCGCGCCGCGCAGAAGATCCAGGATCGAGAGTCCAGTATTCGAGTCCAGGTTGCCGGTCGGCTCGTCCGCGAGCAGGATGGGCGGATCCATCATCAGCGCCCGCGCGATGGCGACGCGCTGCATCTCGCCGCCAGACAGCTCGTCCGGTCGGTGCTTGCCGCGCGCGCCGAGCCCGACGCGATCGAGCAGCTCCGCCGCGCGCTTGTCCGTGCTCTTCTTCGACATGCGCGCGAGTCGCGCGGGCAGCGCCACGTTCTCGAGCGCGGTCAAGGTGGGCAGCAGATTGAAGAACTGAAACACGAAGCCGATGCGCGTGCGGCGCAGCAACGTGCGCTCCGCGTCCGACAGGCTGCTCAGATCATGCTTGTCCAGCAGCACGCGCCCGCCGGTCGGGCGATCGAGCGCGCCCATGAGGTTCAGCAGGGTGCTCTTGCCCGAGCCGCTCGCGCCCACGATCGTCACGAACGAGCCCGCCTCGATGGTGAGCGAGACATCGCGCACTGCAGCGACTGTTTTGGCGCCCGAGCCATACGAGCGCGACACGTTCTCTAGGCGAATCATCAGACGGCGGCAGACCTATGGCACGTTGGACCAGCGAATGGTAGTGCCCATTGCGGAACTGAGGCGCGGCCTGGCCCGGTGCCTCGGTTTATGATACCAAATCGGTCACCGTGTTTGCTGAACGTGATAGTCGCAGTTTGCGCCGCCGTACCTTCGGGCCGGCTCGTGTCGCATTGCGCTGAATCCGTTTGCAGCCGTTAGCGAACCCGAAGCGGGCCCACTGGAGAGCACAGCGCGGGCGCACGACCCGTGCGTAGGGCGGCGCTACCGAGTCTGCGCGTTCGCCCGGAAAGGTACGAAGCGTATGACCAGCACCGTCGAGCTCAACGATACGAACACCACGAGCGCATTGATGCAGCTCACCGACAAGCCCGATGCGATCATGGTGCGCGGGCGGGGATCGTATCTCTGGGACGAGCGCGGCCGCCGCTATCTCGACTTCGTGCAAGGCTGGGCCGTGAACGCGCTCGGCCACTGCCCCGAGGTCGTGCAGCGCGCGCTGCACGAGCAAGCGGGCGAGCTGATCAACGCGAGCCCCGCGTATCACAATCGTCCTTCGCTCGCGTTCGCAGCAGAGCTCGCGGCGGCGACTGGCCTGCCGCGCGTGTTCTTCTGCGCGAGCGGCGCAGAGGCGAACGAAGGCGCGATCAAGCTCGCACGCAAGTGGGGCGCGCTGCACAAGGGCGGTGCCCACGAGATCATCACGCTGGAGGGCAGCTTTCACGGACGCACGCTGGCCGCGATGGCGGCGAGCGGCAAGCCCGGTTTCGCGGAGCGCTTTCCGCCCGTGATGCCCGGGTTCGTGCACGCCGCTCACGGCGACATCGCGGCCGTGGCGCGCGCGATCCACGCGGGCACTGTGGCGGTGATGCTCGAGCCCATCCAGGGCGAGGCAGGTGTGGTGTGTTTGCCGGACGGCTATCTTCGGGAGCTGCGCGCGCTCACGGAGGCGCGCGGCGTGCTCTTGATCCTCGACGAGATCCAGACGGGCATGGGCCGCACCGGCCGGCTCCTCGCGTGTGAGCACGAGGGCGTGAGACCTGACATCTTGACCCTGGCCAAAGGTATCGGTGCGGGCGTGCCCCTCGCCGCGCTGCTGGCGCGCGAGACTGTTAGTTGTTTTGCGCCCGGCGATCAGGGTGGGACCTACACGCAGCATCCTCTGACATGCGCCGTGGGGCGCGCTGTGCTCCGCGAGCTGACATCAGACGGCTTCCTCGAGCGCGTCGTCGCGCGAGGCGAGCGGCTGCAGCAGCGGCTCGTGCAGCTCAGCCGCGAGCAGCAGCTGGGGTCCGTGCGCGGACAGGGCCTGTTGCTCGCGCTCGACCTGGCAGCGCCGCTCGGACCGGCGGTGGTGCAAGCGGCCTTCGACCGGGGTTTATTGCTCAATTCACCGCGACCCGAGCTGCTGCGCTTCATGCCAGCGCTGAACGTGTCAGAAGACGAGATCGACGAGATGCTGTCAGTGTTGAGTGCATCACTCGCGCAAGCGCGTGCCGCACGCAGCCAATAGCGGCAGGACACTAGCTGGCGTCGCGCCAGTCGAGTCATGGCCAAGCCGAGAAGGGTGTGTTCGTCGCACACGCTCTCGGCGCGACACGGTGGGGATCAGCACTTGCCCCACCGTAGTGTTCTTGTTAGCGTCTGGCCTGTGCGGCTTACAGTTCCACCTGCAGCAAACACCACAAAAGGCTGCGGCGAGAGCCAAAGCTCGACCGATGGCCAAGTACCCGTCGCCGATCGATGCACCAGCGCGCCGGGTTCGCTCGATGATGCGTGTGTGAGCCTTACAAGTGCTCGCAGCGAACCATCGAATGGAAACGGTGATGGGAGCGCGCAACGTCCCACATACGGCGCTGCGCGACCCGGCGTCCGCTGGGTGCTGCGGACCACGCGAGGCGAGTTCACTCTCGCATCGAGTGTGGTCGTCGGCCGGGGTGTAGGAACGGACTTACAGACCGACGACGAAAGCGTCTCACGCCGTCATGCATCCTTCCGCCTGGAAGACGACGGCGTGTGGGTCGAAGATCTGTCGAGTCGCAACGGCACCTGGGTCAACGGTACGCCGATTTCCGCACCTCGCCGTCTGACCCATGGAGACCGTATCAGCTTGGGAGCGTGCGAGCTCGAGCTGCTGTCGGTGACGTGCCTCGACTCCAATCGTGTGACACAACCGTTAGTGCCGACGCAGCGGCCAGCGGCGCCCCAGAGTTGCTCACCGCCGCGGTCTGCTTCACGATCACTGGACGCGCTGAGCCCGCGCGAGCGCGCAGTCTTTCCCTTGCTGGCGAGCGGGTTGTCTCAGCGTGAGATCGCGTCGCAGTGCGGTGTTACCGTGAAGACCATCGAGACCTATCGAACGCGCATCGGGCACAAGCTCGGTCTGTCCACGCGCGCCGAGTTGATTCGGTTTGCGTTGGAGATCGGCGTGCTGCGGCCGTCTTCGGCAGGCGCGCTGGCCGAGGCTACGGAAAGCCCGAGCTGAGCGCGTCTTCCGGGCAGGCGGCTCGGCCCAGCGTCACACAACGTCGCGGCACGCTGATCGTGCGGGCCGCTGTGGAGGTAGAGTGAGGCGTTTGTTCTGCAGACTGGCACCGCGCCGCGAGGCGAGAGCGCTGCCCGTGCAGCCGGCGGTGCGCCATGCCGCCTAGCGCACTTGCGCTCGGGTCCGTGCTGCAGGGCGAGTTCTCTCTCGAGGAGAAGCTCGGGGGTCAGGTCTATCGCGCGCGCCGCGCTCGCGACGCACGCGAGCTCGCAGTGCGCGTCGCCTATCCGAGGACTCCCGAGTTGGCAGCAGACTTCATGGCGCTCGCCGAAGCTGCGAGCCGCGTGCGTCACCCCACGCTCGCGAGCGTGGAAGCGTTCGGTCGCCTGGAAGACGGCGGCTGCTACATTGCGACGGAGCTCGTGCGCGGGCAGTCGCTGCTCGGCTGGGCGGATCAGATCGGCATTCCGCCGCTCGCCCAGGTGGTGGAGCTCGTGCGGCGCCTGTGCATCGGGCTGCAAGCGGCCGCGCGCGCGGGCGTCGTGCACGACGCGCTGAACCCGCGCAACGTGCGCGTGCTCGGAGCGGCGAAGAACACGGGCACGCGCACGCCGCTCAAGCTGCTCGATCTCGGCGTGCCTGCGCTGCTCTTCGATCACGTGCGCGATCCGCAAGCGCTGCGCTTCATGGCGCCCGAGCAGCTGGACGTGCTCGCGCGCTCCGAGCTGCCGGTCACGTTCCGCTGCAGCGCGACCATGAACGTGTATTCGTGCGGGGCGCTGTTGTATTACCTCGCGACGGGCGGCCCACCGTTCGCGGGGCTCGCCGTCCCGGAGCTCCTGGCGTCGCAAGCGGGCGGCCGGCTCACGCCGCCGGTCCGCATCAACCCGCAGATCTCCGCAGGCCTGAACGCCGTGATCGTGCGCGCGCTCGTGATCGATCCGAGCGAGCGCTTCGTGTCCGTGTCGGAGCTCGGTGAAGCGCTCGCGAACGTGAGCGGCAGCGTCTCGCTCAACATGCGCAGCCTGACCCCACCTCCCGGGCCGCTGCCGCTGCCGCAGCCGCAGCTTCATGACGTGGAGCTGGACCACGAGCCTCCCACGTTCAAGACCCCGCGCGCGCTGATCCGGCAGCTCGAACAGTCTGCGCTCTCGACCCTCGAGCTCGAGCCGCTGCCCGCCGCTGACGGCGACAGCAGCTTGCACGACAAGCCCACCCTGCCGCCGACGGCACCGCCTCCACCGGCCGAGCCCGGAGAGATGGGCGACAGCGTGTCAGGCGTCGCGCCGATCGGTCTCTTCAGCAGCTCGCCACCCATCCAGGAGCGCCGCTCCTCGCTGCCGCCGGACGTCATGCCGGGCAGCTCGCCGAAGTCGACGCCGCTCGCGGCGTTCTCGGATCCGCCGCCCTCCATGCGCGAAGGGCGCCACGGCGACACACCCGGCAGTGGGCGGCACAGCGCGCCGACCCTCAGCGCCGTGCCACCCGTGCTGCCCGAGACCGAGCTCGACGCGCCGCTGCCGCATTCGCGCCTGCATCGATCGCTGCTCTGGGTCGCGCTGCCGGCAGCGGCGGCCGCATGTCTCCTCGCGTTCGTCACCGTGCGCAGCTTGCTGAGCGACGACGCTACGCAGGCGAGCCTGCCGCCGTCAGCAGCGAGCGAGCACAGCCCGACGCCGGAGCCCGGGCCTGCGCCCACGGCCGCGCCTTCGCCGGAGCCCGCCCAGGCGGCCGGGGCTGTGCTGCCCGCGGCGGCAGCCGCCGACGAGCCGCTCCGGATCGAGCTCGACGAGCTGCCGCAGGCCGCGCCCGCTCCGAGCAGCAGCGGATCGCGGCGCGAGCGTGAGCGTGAACGAGAGCGCGAACGTGAGCGCGAGCGTGATCGCGACCACGCGCACCACCGCACGTCTTCGAGCGCTCGCAGCTCGAGCAACACGGCGGCCGCCGACAAGGCCCCGGAAGCGCAAAAGACCCCGCACGAGCAGGAGACTGCCAAGCTCAGCGACGCCACACCGGACCCGAGTCTTCCGGATCCGATCGACACGGAGCTCGACCAGAGCGCGCGCCCCAAAGCCGGCCCCAGCGCGGCCACCGAGGCGCGCGCCCCGAGCGAACGCCCTGTTGCGGCCGTGACACCTGCGCCCGTGCAGCCCGTGAAACCGAGCCCCGCGCTGCCGCTTACAGCCAAAGTACAGGTCGGTGCGGTCGAGGTGCACGGCTCCCTGCCGACGTCGAACGTGAAGCGGCCGGTGGACCGGCTCGTGTCGCAGTTCAAGAGTTGCTACGAGCGATCTGCGCAAGCCGCTGGACACAACGCCTTCGGTGAGCTGATAGTCGACGTCCAGATCGATGAACGTGGTCGTGCGCGCTCTCCCCACGTCCGTGGCGCAGGGCTCCCGCGGCTCGAGGCATGCATCGCCGAAGTGGTCTCGAAGTTGAACTCCGAAAGAGCGCCCGACACGGGCACCGTGGTCGCCACCTGGAAAATCTCATTCACGCCATGACCTCCCGCACCCATCGGCTTGCCGGCGCCGTGTTTGCGCTGCCGTTGTGGCTGTGCGGCTGTCTGGAGCCCGCGGCCGACGGGGGACTGTACAGCTCGTACGTGCTGCCGGCCGACTATCGCGTGCCGTACCTCGAGGAAGATCAAGCCGCCGCGAAGAAGCTGGACGCGAACGATGGCTTTGGGACCGCGATCCCTTTGCGCACGGGGTTCGCGGGCGGCAACGAGGTGCAGTACTGGGATCTGGGGCAGCTCACGGCGACGACTCTGCGCCCCATGTACATTTTCCTGCGGCCGCAAACGACCGTGGACGCCGGCACGGTCATGCAAGACGAGATCGTGCATCCGGACCTGATCGACTCGATCCCGGGCGACATGGCGTATTCGCCGCTGCGCCAGATCTTCACCGTGTACGTGACGGACCGCTACCGCGGCGAGCGCATCACCTCGATTCGTGCGCTCGAAGACGCGGCGGAGCTGGGGCTCGTGACCTCGCCAGCCCCTTCCGAGTTTTTCGTCAACTGCGCCGTGGTCGCACAGACCGTACAGATCCAGGTCACGGACGATGGCAGCAGCACCGTCGGCGCGGATGCTTACTATCGCGGCCGCATCGTCAAGCAGTTCTGCGCGGGCGGTCTGGTCGCCGAGGTCGGTGCGATCAAGCTCAACGCGATGAACAGCTTCACCCCCGGCAACGCCTACGTGCTGCGCCGGCAGAGCGAGCAAGTCGCCGTCGACGAGACCGCGCTGAAGCTCGACTTGAACGATGACGGCGACCTGCTGGACACGAACAACGTGTTCGATGCGCAGATCAGCGCGGACGCCAGCACGTACACCGGCGTGTGGAAGAGCTTCGACGTGGTGGTCGCTCGCAGCTTCAAGCTCGGTGACGCCAAGACCGAAGCCGACCTGTTCCAGCGCACCGGCAGCATGCTGGTTAGCACCGCCAACGTGCTGGACTTCAAGGACAGCGGCGTGTTCCTCAACCGTCCGCAGAGGTTTTCGCAGCGATGACGCCCCACCGACGCCTGCAACTATGCCTCGCACTGTGCGGAGCGGGCCTCGCCGTGGTCGCGTGCGTGGCCGAGGTCGAGCCCGACGTGGGCGCCCTGCGCGCAGGCACGTGCGTGTCCAAAGACAGCGATCCCGCGCGCCAAGTGTCCTTCACACAAGACGTGTTGCCGCTGCTCCAGCGCTCTGGAAGTCAGGGCGGCTGCACGTGCCATCAGCCCAGCAACCGCAGCACGCCAGGCATCGATCAGTCCGGGCTGAGCCTCGAAAATTACCGGTCGCTCATGCGCGGCGGCAACAGCTCCCGCGAGAACATCGTGGTTCCCGGCGATCCCTGCGCCAGTATCATTGTGCAAAAGGTAGGTAGCGCCCCGCCGACCGGCGCGCGCATGCCTCCGGGGGGACCACCCTTCATGACGCCCGCGGAGATTGCGCTGCTCGCCGATTGGATCGCCGAGGGTGCCCATGACAATTGACCGCCGCTGGATCGCCCCCGCGCTGTGCATGGGGTTGCTCCTGGGCTGCGCAACTTGCGCCAGCAGCACCAGCAACCGGCGCGGCGACAACCTGGACGTCGCGCTCTACCCGAAAGACATTCAAGACGCCTACAAGGTCTTTGCCGTCCGCTGCAGTCGCTGTCATACCTTGGCTCGGCCGCTGAACGCTCGCATCAACGATCCCCAACATTGGGTTCGTTATGTGGCTCGCATGCGGTTGAATCCGGCCAGCGGCATCAATGCCAAGAACGGCGAGGTCATCATTCGTTTTTTGCAGTATTACACGCATCAACGCGAGGAGGAGCGCCGCGAGCGTGATGGGGAACCCCAGTCGGGCCCCGAGAATGAGAGCCCTGCTGCATCCGAGTCGGACTCGCCGCCGCCAGCTGCAGAGGCGCTGCCAGCCGTAGACGAGCCGCCCCCAGCTGGGTCATCGCCGGAGGCCAACCCATGAGCAAACTTCTCCGCCGCTCACGCTCTGCGCCCGTGACCCTGTGGCTGCTCATGGGCTGTGCGATCGCCGGCCTGCTCGGCGTGGTGTGGCCGGCGCGCAGCCAGGAGCACAACTTCGCGGGCTCCTTGCAGGCGAATTATACGTGGGTGCCCACGGACAAGCGCGCGCGCGACCTGTCGCTGGACGGCATGACCACGGAGCTCTCGCTCAAGGTGGCCGTGGACTTCACGGACAACGTGTCCGCCAACGTCAAGCTCTGCTACGGCTGCCACGGCATCGAGCTCGGCATGGCGTTCGTGGACCTGCGCTTGTTCGACGAGCTCAACGTGCGCGTCGGCCGCTTCAACCCCGGCTTCGGGGATTTCTCGCTGCGCCACGATCCGGCGAACCATCGCACCGCGGACAAGCCGCTGCCGTACGACATGGGTCGCATGCTGCGTCTCAAGGAGTTCAACCAAGGCGTGCTGCCGTCGCCGTACGTCGATCAGGGTGTCGAGATCAACGGCACGCACTGGTTCGGCGACGCGGTGCAGCTGGATTATGCGGTGCATGCCGTGGGCGGCTTGCGCGCAGGCGCGCAGGATCTGGACGTCGACTTCATCGCGATGCGCTCGACGTATTACATCGACAACAACTCGGAGCCCGCGCTGGGCGGTCGATTGTCTCTGACACTCAACATGAGTGATGACGTGCTGTTGACGCTCGGTGGCTCGGGCACGTGGGGGCACCTCGATCCCAAGCGTCAGCATACGTATTGGATCGCGGGCGCAGACGTGTATTTGCGCGTGGCCAGCTTCGACCTGCACGCCGAATATCTGATTCGCCGCACCGAGTTCGACGTCGGTAGTAACCCCGACCAGGTGTTCCGCTACGGTCCGGGCAAAGACGGTCGCTACGACAACTTCTTCCTGAAAGACGGCTTCTACGTGGAAGGCAACCTGCCGGTGACCAACCACCTGGAGCTCGTCGCGCGCTTCGATGGCCTGCGCCGCATCGGCAACGTGTCGCTGAACTCGCCGCTGAAGAGCAAGAGCAGCGCCGTACTGCGCTACACCGCGGGCGTAAACGTGATCTTGCAGGGCTCCGTGCGCCTGAAGCTGACCGGCGAGTACTATGACTTCACGGACTTCGACGACGAGGTCGCGGTGAACGCCGCGGTCGCCGCGGCGTTCTGAGATCCGGGCTTCAGGCTCCGGGACTGCAGGCTCCAGGTTCGCGGCTTTGGACGGGGGCGCTTGGCTCGTCGCGGTCGGACCGCGTCAAGCTCGAGCGGATCCCCCCAGAGCGCTCTCGTCTTCGCTCTGGACCCGAAGCCCGAAGCCCGAAGCCTGACGCCTGACGCCCCGTAAGCCCGACATCCCGGCCCGCGCGCGCCGCCGCACAATTCGAGTCGAAGCGCGCGATATGCTAGACGACCACATGATGGAATCCACCGCAGACGGGGGCGACGAGTTCCTGCGCGAGCATGCTCAGGCCGCGCCGGTGCCTGGCCTGGTGGTGCTGATGCAGGCGGGGGAGCCGGCGAGCGGCACAGTCGCCGTGACACGCGCGGCGGCGGGCGTGCAGCTCGGCCGCGGGGTGCCGCATGGCATGTTCGCGGAGGACTCGCAGGTGTCCCGCGGGCACGTGCGGGTGGCGATCGAGAGCGCGGGCGAGGGGTCCGTGACCTTCCGTATCGAAGACCTCGGCAGCCGCAACGGCACGTACGTGGATGGCGTGCGGGTGACCGGCTCCATCACGTGCAACGCGCCGGCGCTGTTGCGCATGGGGCGCAGCTTGCTGTGGCTCGTGCCGGACGTGCGGCCGTTTACGGGCCAGCACAAGCCGTCGCTCTCGCAGACCGGGCCCGTCGTCGGCGGGCTGTCGCGGCGCGCGCTCGGTGAGGTCGCGATCGCCAGCAAATCGGGGGATACCCTGCTCGTGCTCGGTGAGAGCGGTGCGGGCAAAGAAGGTATGGCGCGCGCGTTTCACGAGGCCTGCTTCGGGCCGGACAGCCGCGTCCCGTTCATCGCGGTCAACTGTGCGGCCATTCCGGAGGGCCTGGCAGAGCGCCTGCTGTTCGGCGCCAAGCGCGGGGCGTTCTCGGGCGCGACGGACGCGGACGGCTACATCGTCGAAGCTCACGGCGGCACCTTGTTCCTCGACGAGGTCGCGGAGCTCGATCCGCTGGTCCAGGCCAAGCTGCTGCGCGTGCTCGAGACGCGCGAGGTCGTGGCGCTCGGCTCGGTGGCGCCGCGCAAGGTGCAGATCCGCATCTGCGCCGCGACCCACAAGGATCTGCGCGCCGAAGTCGGAGCGGGCCGGTTCCGCGCGGACCTGTACTATCGCGTCGGCCGGCCCGAGGTGCGCATCCCACCGCTGCGTGAGCGGCTCGACGAGATCCCGTGGCTGCTCGCGCGCGTGTGCCAGAGCATCTCTCCGCAGCTGTCAGCGGCAGTGGCGACGGTCGAGACCTGCGCCATGCGCCACTGGCCGGGCAACGTGCGCGAGCTCCTCACCGAGGCGCGGCGCGCTGCGCACGCCGCGCTCGCCGAAGGCAGCGACCTCGTGCGCCCCGACCACTTCTCGCCGGACGCGGGCCAACCGCTCGGCGCGAACAGCGCCGCGCAAGGCGACAGCGTAGCGCCACCGGCGCCGAAGACGGCCAACAGCCTCGATGACGCGGCGATCGAAGCCGCGCTCGCGGAGCACGGCGGCAACGTCTCCCGCGCGGCGAAAGCGCTCGGCCTGCACCGCAACCAACTCCGCCGCTGGGTCGCGAAACATCAATCGACCACGCTGCCTCCCGAATCCGACGACGACTAGGGCATGTTTTGACGTGGTCGTTGACGTGGTCGTGTAGAGAGAACAATCTGTTACCTATGTTCCGACTTGCTCCGATTGGTCGACAGTCGTTGACGGCCACGGCGACGGCGACGGAAGCAACCGCGCGACGCGCTAATCGACACCCATGCATGCTCAGTTTTCAGAAGCTGGACATGTATGGGTGGGCCATCGGGTTCGTGGCTGTCGGCATTCAGGTGGCACCTATAATCCCAGAGGACACGCCGAATGCGTCGTTGCGCTGCTGACCAGCTGCGCCGCTGGCCGTCGCCGTCGCCGACAAACGACCAGGTCAACGACAACGACCAAGGGACTGGGCGGCCCCTTTGAAACACGCCCTAGCCAAGAGCGGGTCCGAGGTTGATCTTTTCTGCGGGATGAATCTAGGCTGTCCCGCGTTCTGACTCATCGGCTGCAAAGGCCCATGATCGTACGGATGATCACAGCGGCGACTCTTGCACGATGCGGCCGCGCACTTCTCCTCGCGGCATTGCTTGTGCCACACAGCCTCGGCTGCCGCGGCGAGGCGACGAGCGGTCCGAGCCGGCTCATCTGGTACACGAACCCCGACAATGGCGGCCAGCGCCGGATCGCCGAACGCTGCAGTCGCGAGTCGAATGGCGCGTACGTCATCGAGACGCAGCTCCTGCCGAACGAGGCCGATGGTCAGCGCGAGCAGCTCGTGCGCCGCTTGGCCGCGTCCGACCCTTCGATCGATCTCATGAGCCTCGACACGCCGTTCGTCGCCGAGCTCGCCAATGCTCGGTACCTGCTGCCGATCACCGCGCGTGCCGACATCGAGAGGCTCACCGCGGGTGTTCTTCGGGGACCGTTGAAAACGGCGCACTGGAAGGGCCAGCTCGTCGCCGCGCCGTTCTGGGCCAACACGCAGCTGCTGTGGTTTCGCAAGTCCGTGGCCGCCAAGGCTGGCGTCGATCCGACCCGCGCTGATTTCACCTGGGACCGCATGATTGCGGCCGCCGAAGCGCAGGGCAAGCGCGTGGCGGTGCAGGGGCGCCGCTACGAGGGGCTGGTGGTCTGGATCAATGCGCTGGTCGCGTCGGCTGGGGGCCAGATCCTCAGCGAGGTGGAGGTGGGCGGCGCGGCCCGACCGTCGCTCGCGTCCGCGGCGGGCGAGCACGCGGCAGAGATCGTCGGCCGCCTGGCACGCTCTGCCGCTCGCACGAGCGACCTGGCGACGGCGGGCGAGGAGGAGACCCGCAGCCAGTTCCAGAGCCCGGACGGCGCCTTTGCGGTCAACTGGCCGTACGTCTATCGCGCGGCGCGCGAGGCTGTCGCAGCTGGCTCGCTGACGCGCGCGCTGCTCGACGACATCGGGTGGGCGCGCTACCCGCGCGTGAGCGTCGAGCGCCCCAGCGCTCCGCCGCTCGGCGGCATCCACCTGGCGATCGGCGCATTCACGCGGCATCGCACCGAGGCCCTCGCCGCGCTCAGCTGCGCCACGTCGCAGCGCAGCAACGTCGAGTACATGCTGAGCGAGGGCAACCCGGCCGTGCGTGCGACTGCCTACGACGATCCCTCAGTGCGCGCCGCGTTCCCGATGGCGGAGCTCATCCGCGAGTCGATCGACGCTGCCGGCCCGCGGCCGATCACCCCGTATTACGGCGACGTGTCGGTCTCGGTGCAGCGCACCTGGCACCCGCCTCGTAACGTGCGCGCGCCGCAGACACCACGCTGGACCGACGAGTACATGTCGCAAGCGCTGCGCGGGGATCGCTTGTTATGAACCTCGAGCGTCGTCTGGGATGGATGTTGTCTGCTCCCGCGTTCATCCTCATGGTGCTGGTGACCGCGTACCCGCTCTGCTACGCGGTCGTGCTCTCGCTCTATACTTATCGCCTCACCGATCCTGACAATCGTCACTTCGTCGGCTTGCATAACTATGCCGTGGTGCTGAGCGATCCGATCTGGTGGAGCGCTCTGTGGACCACCGCGGGCATCACACTCGTGAGCGTGTCGGTCGAGCTGGTGCTCGGGCTCGCGTTCGCGATCGTCATGCTGCGCGCCGTACGCGCTCGAGCGCTCGTGCGGACCAGCATCTTGATCCCTTACGGCATCACCACGGTCGTATCCGCTTTCGTCTGGCGCTATGCATTTCAGCTCGATTCCGGCTTCGTGAACCAGTGGCTGCAGCTCGGCGACTACAACTGGTTCGCGGATCGCTGGTCGTCGCTGTGCGTCATCACGCTCTCGGAGGTCTGGAAGACCACACCCTTCATGTCACTTCTGCTGCTGGCGGGTTTGGTGCAGGTGCCCGAGGAGCTGCAGGAAGCGGCGCGCGTGGATGGCGCGAGCGCGTGGCAGCGCTTGTGGAAGGTCACGTTGCCCAACATGAAGGCATCCATCATGGTGGCGGTGCTGTTCCGCACGCTCGACGCATGGCGCATCTTCGACAATCCGTTCGTGATGACGCGCGGCGCCAATGACACCGAGACGCTGTCCATCCTCGCGTATCGGCAGAACGTGACCTTGGTCAACCTGGGCGTGGGCTCCGCGGTGTCGGTGTTGTTGTTCCTCAGCGTCCTGGTCATCGCGGGCCTGTTCATCAAGGGGTTCGGGACGGATCTGTCCCGGGCACGAGGGGACTGATGTCAGATCACAAAGCACCACTGTGGTGGACGCTCTACGCGGGCGCTGTGATCGTGTGGGCCGTGTTTCCCCTGCTCTGGATGCTGTCGCTGTCCTTCAAGGACCCCCTCACGTTTCGCGATGGCACACCCGCGTTTCTGCCCGAGCACTTTTCGTGGGCGAGCTACGAGAGCGTGTTCGCCGACGCGCTCTTCACGTCTGCGCTCCTGAACTCGTTCGCCGTCGCCTCGATCGCCACCGTGCTGTCGGTCGTTGTGGCGATGTTCGCCGCGTACGCCATCGCGCGCCTGCAGTTTCCGGGCAGGACGCTGCTCTTGTCGACGGCGCTGGCGATCGCCATGTTCCCGCAGGCGGCGCTCGTCGGGCCGCTGTTCGACATGTGGCGCGGGCTCGGCATCTACGACAGCTGGCTCGGCCTCGTCATTCCGTACCTGGCGTTCGCCTTGCCTCTGTCCATCTGGACCTTGTCAGCGTTTTTCCGGCAGATCCCGTGGGAGATGGAGCAGGCGGCGCAGGTCGACGGCGCCACCCCGTGGCAGGCGTTTCGCAAGGTCATCGTGCCGCTCGCTGCGCCGGGTGTGTTCACGACGGCCATCCTCACCTTCTTGTTTTGCTGGAACGAGTTTCTGCTTGCCGCGTCGCTCACCTCGACGGATCGCGCGCGAACGGTCCCCGCAGCGCTGTCCTTCTTTACGGGGCGCTCGCAGTATCAGTCGCCGGTCACGGCGATCATGGCCGCCTCCGTGGTGGTGACCATCCCCGTCGTCGTCATCGTGCTGCTGTTTCAGCGGCGCATCGTCGCCGGTCTCACGGCGGGCGCCGTCAAAGGTTGAACGGGAGCGTGCATGGCCGAGATCTCGCTGCGCAACGTCGTCAAACGCTATGCAGATGGCTTTGCGGCCGTCAACGACGTGAGCCTCGACATCGCGGACGGCGAGCTCATGATCCTCGTCGGGCCTTCGGGCTGCGGGAAATCCACGCTGCTGCGCATGATCGTGGGTCTCGAGGACATCACCTCGGGGGACCTGCTCATCGCGGGCCGGCGCGTCAACGGCACGGCCCCGCGTGAGCGCAATCTCGCGATGGTGTTTCAGAGCTACGCGTTGTACCCGCACCTCACGGTGTTCGAGAACATCGCGTTCCCCCTGCGGCTGCGCGGGGAGCTCGCTGCGCCGGAGCTCGAGCGGAAGGTGCGCGCCGTCGCGGAGACCTTACAGCTCACCGAGCACCTGCAAAGGAAGCCCGCCAACCTGTCGGGTGGCCAGCGCCAGCGCGTGGCGATGGGCCGCGCCATCGTGCGCGACGCCAGCGCGTTCTTGTTCGACGAGCCGCTGTCGAACCTGGACGCGAAGCTGCGCGGCCAGATGCGTACGGAGATCTTGCGGCTGCAGCGGCGCCTGCACATGACCACCGTGTACGTCACGCACGATCAGACCGAGGCCATGACGCTGGGCGATCGCATCGCGCTGCTCCGCCGCGGTGAGCTGCAGCAGGTGGGCACGCCCCGCGAGCTCTACGCGAGACCGCGGAACCTGTTCGTCGCGGGCTTCATCGGCTCGCCGCCCATGAACTTCGTCCCCGCAGCCGTGAGCGACGGGCGCCTCGTCCTGCCCTTCGTGACCGTGGAGCTGCCCGCGCAGCTGCGCGCTGCGGTCGGCGCTCGACGGCACGTGACCGTGGGCATGCGCCCGGAGAGCTTCGAAGACGCGCGCACCCGCGACCCAGGTGCCGCGCTGGCGGGTCAGGGCGTGACCTTCACGGCACGCGTGGACGTCGTGGAATGGCTCGGCAACGAGGTCTACGCCTACGTCCCGCTCGAAGCGCTCCAGCCCGACCTGGAAGCGCGCCTGGTGCAGCTCGAGCGCGAGCTGGACAGCGATCGAATGCGCAATCAGCTGGTCATCGCCCTCGACCCGAAGAGCGGAATTCGCGGCGGCGAAGCCGCAGAGATCTGGCTGGATACCAGTCGGCTGCACGTGTTCGACAGCGAGTCGGGTGAGCGGCTGCAGTGATCCGCGATCGTTGCACGAGCATATTTCCGACGGAGGCCCTCGATTCGCCCAGCCAGGACGACGAGCAAAGGCCCAGCGCTGCGAGTCCGGCTCAGGCCTTCGATCGCGGCGCGCAGTCCGCGAGCAGCGTGCGGTGTCCTTGGTCACACGTTGTTCACAGCGGCGCGACCCCGGCGGGTTGCAGTGCGATGCCGTCTTCCTGACCCTTCGCCTCCACGCGCACGCTGCCGTTCTGTAGGCTGATGGGCAGGATCGGGTTGACCTGTTCTGGGGCGTGGCCTGGGCCCACGCATGCGCCCTGCGCTTCGATGTCTGCGTCCGGGGTGCGTTGGATGAGGATGAGGCCGAGGCGGCCGCAGTCGCCTTTGCCTTCGTAGAGGCCGGACAGGGTGCCGCGCAGGGCCTTGCTGGCGGAGAAGCTGCGGGTCTCGTCGCCGACCTTGTATTCGCCGCTCACGGCGGCAGCGGTGAACTGCGCCTCCACGCGAAACTGGGCCTCCTCGCTTTCGATCGTGTCGCTGTCACGCGCCAGGTTGAACCAGTGCGTCTTGTCGCCGACCGAGCTCGCGCTACCACAGAAGAACAGGCGCGCGTGGCTGTCGTCGCTGAGGATCGCGACGCGAACGTCGCTGTCCTCGACCTCGCCCACGTACACGTTGAAGGAGTCGCTGCCGCCGTCAGCAGCCGACTGCGCGTCGGCCCTCACACCCGCGTCTGCGTCCGCGTGATCTGCTTCACTGTCCGGTTCCGCCTCGTTGCAGCCGCACAGGGCGAGGGCCAGGAGCCCTGCTCCCCAGGCTTTCTCGATCATTCGCATTGTCTCCTCCAAGCCTCCGGCGTGTGACGCGGAGGGTTCGTTCAAGCTGTTTGGTTCCGTGCTCTAGCCAACTTCGTGTGTGAGTCGTACCGTTTGTCGGCCCGTCATGCAGCCCGGAGAGCTCATCGCCGATCGCTTTCGGCTCGACGCAGCCGTGGGGGCTGGCGCGATGGGCGTGGTATTTCGCGCGAGCGACCTGGCCGCTGGCGGGCAGCCGGTGGCCGTGAAGGCGCTGCGGCACGACTCGCAGTCGCACTCGCAGCGCTTTCTGCGCGAGACCGCGGCGCTCGTGCAGCTGCGTCATCCCGCGCTGGTCCGCTACGTCGCCCACGGGCTGACGGCCGGCTCCGAGCCGTACCTGGCGATGGAATGGATCGAGGGGCCCACCTTGGCCGACCAGCTCGCGAGCTCGGGCCTTGCGCCGCTCGCGAGCGTGCGGCTCGCGCTGCGGGTGCTGGACGGGCTGACGGCGCTGCATGCGGCCGGCATCGTCCACCGCGATCTGAAGCCGAGCAATCTGATGCTGCCGGGCGGCGATCCGGCCGAGGTGCGTATCCTGGACCTGGGCGTGGCGCGCTTCGCCGACGCGAGCGTCGAGCTGACGCAGGAGGGCTCGGCGCTGGGCACGCCGCGCTACATGGCGCCGGAGCAGGTGCGCGACGCGCGGCGCGTGGATGGCCGCGCCGATGTGTTTGCCCTTGGCTGCGTGCTGTTCGAATGCCTGACAGGCGCGCGTGCTTTTCCCGGGGAAGACCCGATCGCCGTGCTCGCGCAGATCTTGTTCGGCCACCCTAGCGCGCCGAGCGAGCTGCGTCCGGAGCTGCCGGAGCCACTCGACCGCGTGCTCGCGCGCATGCTGGCCCGCAGCCCTGAGCTGCGGCCGGGGGCGACCGACCTGGCCCTGCGCGCGCAGCTGTCGCTGCTGCTCGAGGGCGCGCTCGGAGAGCAGCTCGGCGCGCTGCCGGGCTGCAAGCCGCGGCCGCACGCGCCGCAGCCGTCTGATGCCTACAGCGATCGCACGGTGGACGCGACCGTCGGGCAGGCCGACACCTTGCCCGAGGCGAGCCGCGTGCGGCTCTCGGCACCTCCGCCGCTGCAGGGCCGCGCGCGCAAGTCCGTGGTGGAGCTCGCCGGCACCGCCGCGGCACGCACGTTGATCGGCCGCGAGCGCGAGCTGCGCGAGCTGCTCGCCGCGCTGTTCGAGGGCCGGCCGGTCACGCTCTGGGGCGGGCCGGGCGTGGGCAAGACGCGGCTCGCGCAGGAGGTCATGCTGCAAGCCGTGGCGCGCGGCATGGTCCCGGAGCGCGCGGTGCTGTTTTGCGACCTGAGCAGCGCGCGCGACAGCCGGGACATCGTGCGCTTGTGCGCCGAGCAGCTGGGGCTGAGTCACATCGGCCCCGCGGAGGGCGACGTGGAGGATCAAGCCGGCCGGCTGTTCGCGAAGCTCGGCTCGATCTTGATCGTGCTGGACCGCGCCGAGCACCTGAGGCGTGAGCTCGAGCCGCTGATCGCGTTGTGGAGCGAGCGCGCGCCCGAGCTGCTCTTGCTCGTGACGTCGCGCGTGCGTCTGCGCGGCACGCGTGAGCACGCGCTCGGCCCGCTGCCGCATCGCGCGCGCGCTGCGAGCGGCGTGCGCGCGCTGCCGCTCGGGACGGAGCCGGCCCAGCCGCTCACGGCGGCGGCCGAGTTCGTGCTGACGCTGGCCCGCGCGGCGTGGCCCGACGGCCAACCCGCGCCGGACGCGACGACCCCGCAGCAGGCCGAGGACATCGCGAGCGCGCTCGACGGCAACCCGCTGGCGATCGAGCTGGCGCTGGCTCGCTTGCCGCTGCTCGGTTTCGCAGGGATTCTCGAGCGGCTGTCCGCGCAGCTGGCGCTGCTC
>Ga0190269_10000104_pt1 | contig 39761 bp, 40 predicted proteins | sample Popmic249IS_FD_133749 | JGI IMG/M metagenome (GOLD analysis project Ga0190269, IMG submission 133749) | Populus adjacent soil microbial communities from riparian zone of Blue River, Arizona, USA - 249 IS | ecosystem: Environmental > Terrestrial > Soil > Riparian zone | place: USA: Arizona... | reverse complement strand
TCTTTGTCGTCGTCGTAGATGGCGTCGTCGACGATGCCGTCGGCGTTGTAGTCGTGGGCGACGAAGTCGATGACGCCGTCGTTGTTCTGGTCGGCGGTGATGGTGACGCTGCCGTCAGCGTTCTCCGAGTAGTTGACGTCGTCCCACTGGCCGTCGCCGTCAACGTCGACGTTGGTCTCGTAGTCGCTCATCGGGTTCGCGTCCTTCCGCGTTCGGTGGCTTGCTCGAAGTCGACGTTAGGCGGCGGCGACCTCGCTGGTATCCCCAGAATGTGCCAGCCGGTCGCGCTTTCCGCGGCGAGTGTCAGGTGGCCGACGCGGCACGGTGGGAGCCGTTCGCGCGACCGTCGGATCGAAGGTCGGCGCCGGCACTGTGAGGTGAACCTGCGGTTACGCCGCGCTTCTGAATTTGAAAGCACGAAAGCCTTGCCTTCGCTTGTGCCCAGGGGTACAAATTCCTGGCGGGCCCCGCCCCCTCACCAACGCCGCAACGCGGCGGAGGGAAGAGGGCCCGTCCAAACTTCCGACAGCGCCCCGGCGATCACGCCGGGGCGCTGTCGTATTCCGGCCGCGGGCGCCGCGCGTCGCGGGCCGAGCTGGAAGTCGCCCGTTAAGGTCGGAACCCGGCCCGGCGGGCGGGCCGGTGAACACGGAACAGCCGGGGCGGTCATGGGGCGAACGTTGCGCGCCGCCGTGAGCGGTCTGTTCTCCGTACCCCGGTCGAAGCTCAGCCCTCGCGTGGCGGCCAGGGGCACCGTCGCGGTCGCGTTGCCACTCGTGGTGGGCGTGCTCACCGGCTCGGTGCTGCCGGCCGTCGCGGCCACTCTGGGCGCCTACTTCACCGGCTTCGCCGACCTGTCCGGGCCGTACCGTCGCCGGCTGCGGCTGGGGTTCGCACTGGCCGTCTGCGGTGCGCTGTCGGTACTGCTCGGCGCGCTGGCCCAGCCGTACGCGGTGGTGGCCGTGCTGCTCGTCGCGGTGTGGGGCTTCGTCGCGGGGCTGCTCACGGCGCTCGGGCCGGCCGGCACCCGGGTCGGGGTCACCGGCCTGATCGTCCTGATCGTGCTCGGTGAGCAACCGCAAGCGTTCAGCCAGGCGCTACTGGCCGCCGGAGCGGTCTTCCTCGGCGCGGTCCTGCAGACGTTGCTCGCGATCGCGCCGTGGCCGGTTCGCGCCTACGCCCCCGAGCGGGCGGCGATCGCGGACGCCTACCGCGAGCTCACCGAGGTCGATCCGAGCGGGGGCGGTCCGGCCTACCCGGCGGTGCTGGCGGCGCACTCCGCGCTCCAGGGACTCGATCCCCAGCGCAACCGGGCCGTGGCCGGGCTGCGCATCCTGCTCGACGAAGTCGAGCGCGCCCGCGGGGAAGTGGTCGCGCTGGCCGTTCTCCGTACGCGCCTGGCCGACCTCGACCAGCAGGAGGCCGCCGACGAGGTCGGCGCGGTCCTGGACGCCGCCGCAGCCGTGGGGGCGGCGGTCGCGGAGCGGCTCACGACCGACCCGGACGCTCTCCACCCGGACCTGGCTGCGGCACTCGACGACGCACTCGCGCGTGCGGTCGCCGCGGTGCGCGCCCGCGCCGACGGCCCCGGCGGCGCGCCGCTGACCCGGCGCGGGGCCGCCGCCCGCTCGGCCGCGCTCGCCGGCCAGCTGCGAGCCGCTCGGCGGATCGTCGAATCGGCCGATCCCGACCTGACCGAGAAGATCCACGGCGGCGGCCCGATCTTCGTCATGCCGGCGGACGAGCCGGTGACGGTGCTCCGCGCCAACCTGCGCCCGTCCTCGGCCGCGTTCCGGCACGCGCTGCGCCTGGCGTTCACGCTGGCGGCGGTGGCGTCCGCGCTCGTGGTCCTCGGGCTGCCCCGCGGGTACTGGCTGCTGCTCACGGTTGCGGTGGCCATCCGGCCCGACTTCTCCGCGACGGTGAAGCAGGTCGTCGACCGGGTGGCCGGGACACTCCTCGGCATGCTGGTCGTCTCGGCGCTGCTGGAGTGGGTGGTCTCCGACACCTGGCAGAAGATGGCGCTGGTACCGATCTTCTACTTCTTCCTGCGTACCGTGCTCGCCGCGAACTTCGCGCTCGGCGCAGCGGCGATGGCGGGAAACGCGGTGCTCATCGCCGACCTGCTGGGCGCCTCGGCGGGCTCGCTCATCCCGGAGCGCCTGGCGTACACGGTGGCGGCCGGCGCGATCGCGCTCGCCGCCTACCTGGCCTGGCCCACGTGGGAGCGGTCGACCGCGCGGGAGACGCTCGCCGACAGCATCGAATCCGCGCGGACGTACCTGCGGACGGCCGCGGATCCGGACGCCGCCGACACCGACGTGGACGCCGCCCGCACCACCGCCAGGGTCGCGCTCAGCAACGCCCGGGACTCGGCGAAGCGGCTCGCCGACGAACCGGGCACGCCGCCGGGGCTGGTGGACCTCGCCAACGGCGTCAGCGTGCACGCCAGCCGGCTGGTGCAGGGCGGCATGGCGCTGGAGGCCGCCCGGGACACCTACCCCGACGGCCTGCACCGGCCCGAGGCCAGGGCGTTCGCCGGGCACGTCGACACCGCGCTGGCCGGGGTGGCCACCGCGCTGCGCACCGGACGCCGCCCGCGTGCGCTACCGCCCCTGCGGGCCGACGTCGACGAGTTGATCGCGGTGGCGCCGACCGCCCGGCTGGCGACGTTCGCCACGGCGGCCGACCGGCTCACCGACGGAATCGGCACCCTCAACCATCTGCTCCGCCAGGACGGCCGAGCGGGCGACGCACACCCCGGATAGGCTGCTGAACATGGTCTACCCTCCCGCGGCACCGGGCCTGCCCGGGCAGCAACCGGGCGTTCCCCACCCGTCGGAGGGGATGGCCCAGCCGTCTCCGATGGTGCCCTGGCACAAACGACGCTGGGTCGGCATCGCCGTGGCGGTGGTGGCGGTCGGCGTCATCGCGCTCGCCGGGCTCGGCATCTACGGGATCCTCGGCTACAGCCTCGGCCCGGCGACGCTGATCCTCGCGATCGGTACCGCGGTGCTCCCGGTGCCGATCCTGCTGGCGTTCTTCTGGTGGCTCGACCGCTACGAGCCGGAGCCGCGCCGCTACCTGGCCTTCGCGTTCGGCTGGGGCGCCTGCGTGGCGACGTTCGCGGCGCTGATCATCAACTCGTTCGGCGGGGAGGTGATCACCGGCGCTGGCGGCTCGGAGTCGACCACGGCCGTGCTGGTCGCCCCGCCCACCGAGGAGTTCTTCAAGGCCGTTCCGCTGTTCGTGCTGCTCGGCCTCGCGGTCACCGGCAGACGGCCGATCAACGGCGTCGTCGACGGCATCGTCTACGCCGGTATGTCCGCGGTCGGGTTCGCGTTCACCGAGAACGTCCTGTACTTCGGCTCGGCCTACCTCGGCGACGAGGAGAAGAACATGCCGGGCGGCATCACCGCCCTGATCGTCACGTTCGTCCTCCGGGGCATCTTCTCGCCGTTCGCCCACCCGCTCTTCACCTCGATGACCGGCGTCGGGGTCGGTCTGGCGGTGCGCAGCCGTCACACCTGGGTGAAGATCGTCGCTCCGATCGGCGGCCTGCTCCTCGCGGTGCTCCTGCACGGCACCTGGAACCTGCTCGCCTCCAGCCAGGACTTCGGCGTCATCCTGGCCGGCTACACGCTGATCATGCTGCCGATCCTGATCGTCATGGTCTCGGTGGCGATCGTGCTCCGGGGCCGGGAGGCCAAGGTCGTCGGCCGGGTGCTGCCGGTCTACGTCGAGGCGGGCTGGTTCACCGGGCAGGAGATCGCCGCGCTGGCCACCATGCAGAGCCGCCGAGCCGGTCGCCAGTGGGCGCGCCAGATCGCCGGCAGCATCGGCGCGAAAGCGATGTCGGACTACCAGTTCGCCGCGACCAAGCTGGCGATCGCCCGTGACTCACTGGCCCGCGGCATCCCCAACCGGGAGTTCGCGGACGAGGAGCGCCAGCTGCTGGCCACCGTGGACGCCCGGCGGCAGTACATCCTGCAGCACGCGCGCCCCGGGTCGACGATGCCGTGGTCGACGACGCCGATCTCCGTCTACCCGGGCGGGCACAACCCCCACCACGTCAGCGGCGGCTACCCGGGCAGCCCGAGCCACGGCGGCTACCCCGGGCAGGGCCAGGCCTACAACCCGACCTACTACGGCGGCGGGCACCACCCCGGCTACCAGCCGCACCACAGCCCGGGCTCGCGCCCCGAAAGCTAGAGATACAGGCCGGTGCCCTCGGCGTCCACGCGGGCCGCGGCGACCGCGTGGACGTCGCGCTCGCGCATCAGCACGTAGTCGTTGCCCTGCAACTCGACCTCGGACTTCTCGTCCGGATCGAACAGCACCCGATCGCCGACCTCGATCGACCGGACCGTCGGCCCGACCGCGACCGCCGTGGCCCAGGCGAGCCGGCGACCCATCGCCGCGGTGGCCGGGATGACGATGCCGGCACTGGAGCGTCGCTCGCCCGCGCTGCCCTCGAGTTTCACCAGGACCCGATCGTGTAGCAGGTGGATCGGCAGGCCACCGTTCGCGCCTTTGACCAAGTCGGGTTCTGTACTCACAACTCCACACCGTAGCGCCGAGTGTGTGGGATCTGTGGGCGCGGGTAGGAGGCGCCGGTACGGTGCGCGTGAAACGAAGAGGGGGAACCCGGGTGAGTTGGCTGTTGCGGGTGCGCGAGGAGGCTCGCGAGAGACTCGCGGCGGCGCGGGAGAACCAGGGGGTGCCCCTGGACTATCTCCCGCACCCCGAGTCGCCGGGTGTGGTCCTGCTGCCCGCCGGTGAGCCGGACAACGAGAGCGTGCCGACGGCGCTCCGGGTCGCTGCGGCCTGGGCCTGGCGGCTGGCGATCGTGGCCGTGGTGCTCTACGGGTTCTTCCACCTCATCTCGATGCTCCGCGTCGTGGTGATTCCGCTGATGGTCGCGCTGCTGCTCTCCGCGCTGCTCGAACCGGCCGCCGGTTGGCTGCGCAAGCGCGGTGCGCCGCGGGCGCTGGCCGCCACGACGATCCTGGTGTTCGGCATCGTCGTCGTCTTCGGCACGCTCTACCTCGTCGTCCAGGCGTTCATCAACGGCCTCGCCGACCTCACCGATCAGGTCAACCAGGCACTCAACGAGGGGCGCGACTGGCTCCTGTCCGGGCCGCTCCACATCTCCCAGGACCAGATCGACCAGTACGTCCAGCGTGCGCAGACCTGGTTGTCGGAGAACAGTTCGTCGCTCACGTCCGGCGCCCTGAGCACCGCGACGACGCTCGGCGAGGTCGTCACCGGGTTCTTCCTGGTGCTCTTCACCACGTTCTTCTTCCTCAAGGACGGCAGCCAGATCTGGCGGTTCCTCACCCGCCTGCTGCCGCGCCCGGCGCGTCCGGCGGTCCGCCAGGCGGGCCACTACTCATGGCACACGCTCACCTCGTACGTCCGTGCGACGGTGTTCGTCGCGTTCGTCGACGCGCTCGGTATCGGCATCGGACTCGCGGTGCTCAAGGTGCCGCTGACGCTGCCGCTGGCCGCGCTGGTGTTCCTCGGCGCGTTCATCCCGGTGATCGGTGCGACGCTCTCGGGCGCCGTCGCGGTCGCGGTCGCGCTGGTCACCCAGGGGCCGGTCTCGGCGCTGATCATCCTCGCGGTCGTGATCGGTGTGCAGCAGCTGGAGGGCCACGTTCTCCAGCCGCTGGTCATGGGGCGTGCGGTGGCGCTGCACCCGCTGGCGGTGATCCTCGCGATCGCGATCGGCATCACGATCGCCGGCATCGTCGGTGGCCTCGTGGCGGTGCCGCTGCTGGCGGTGCTGAACACCGCGATCCGCTACCTGGTCCTGCGGCCGGACGGTGGTCCGCCGCCCGCCGGGCCGAAGGCGCCGCCGGGGACGGTACCGACCGACGACGACCAGGCCGCGGCCGAGGAGGCGCGGGCCGAGACAGTGGAGAACGGTGGCGCGACCGACACCGGCTCCCCGGCGAACGTGTCCGTGCCTCCACAGGTCACGTCGTCCACCAACATCCCGGCGGCCCCGGTGACGACCGGCGAGCCACCCGGCCCGGTGACCACCTCCTGACCGACCGCGCCCCGCGTCCTCGACGCGGGGCGTCGTCGTCGGTCGGCGAGGCCGCTCAGCCGGCGCCGCTGCCCCCCAGCCGGGTGAGCGCGCCGCGCACGACGTCCGGCGAGGTGGTGTACCAGAACGGCGGCAGCGTCCGCCGGATGAACTCTCCGTACCGGGCGTTGTGCAGCCGCGGATCGAGCACCGCCACGACCCCGCGGTCGCCGGCGGCGCGGATCAACCGCCCCGCACCCTGCGCGAGCCGGATCGCCGCGGCCGGCACCGACACCGCCATGAACCCGGACCCTCCGGCGTCGTCCACGGCCTTGGAGCGAGCCGCGGTCAGCGGCTCGTCGGGCCGCGGGAACGGCAGCCGGTCGATCACGACCAGCTGGCACGAGTCGCCAGGCACGTCGACGCCCTGCCACAGCGAGGCCACGCCGAGCAGACAGGTCTGCGGCTCCTCGCGGAACCGCCGCACGAGCAGGTGGATCGAGTCGTCGCCCTGGAGCAGCACCGGCAGGTCGGTGGCGGCCCGCAGCGTCTCGGCGGCCGTCGTCGCGGCCTTCCGGGACGAGAAGAGGCCGAGCGTGCGCCCACCCGCGGCGGTGACCAGCTCGACGAGTTCACGCTGGGCGGCCTCCGAGAGCCCGGACATGCCTGGCTTGGGCAGCCGCGAGGCGACGTAGAGGATGCCCTGCTTCGGGTAGTCGAACGGCGACCCGACGTCGAGGGCACGCCAGACCGGGGGCGGCTCCTTCTCGTCCTCGCCGTCCTCGGCCCGGGGTGGCTCGACCGGCCGGACGTCGTTGGTGTCGGGGGTGCGGCCGTACTCGACGTCGAGCCCGAGCGAGCGGGCCACCGTGTCGAAGCGCCCGCCGAGCGCCAGCGTCGCGGAGGCCGCCACCACCACCCGGTCGCGGAACAGGCCGCTGCCCAGGGCCGCCGAGACGGAGAGCGGAGCGACGTGCAGCGCGGGTGGCCGCCGGTCGTCCCTGGCCACCCAGGCGACGTCGTGGGACGACTGCTCGAGCAGCCGCTCGACCGTGTCGACCAGCCCGGTGAGGCCCTGCTTGGCCTGGTTGCGCTTGACGGCGTCCGCTTCCTCGGGGCCGACGTCGCCGCCGAGAGCGTCCAACGCGGCGCGGGCGGAGGAGTCGACCAGGAACAGCGCGTCGTAGAGCGGCTCGGGCAACCGCTCGAGCCGGCCGGGCCGCATCGCGTCGAGCATGCGCTCCAGCAGATCGGCTGAGCTCTCGACGTCGTCCCGCAGCTTGTCGTCGACGAACGAGCGCAGCCGGCGGCCGGCCCGGCTGATCACGTCCGCGGTGAGCTCGGCCTGGGCGGCGCTGGTGACGCGGTCGGTGAGTTCGTGGGCCTCGTCGACGACGAGCAGCGCGTGCTCGGGCACGATGTGCCGGCCGGAGAGCAGGTCGACGGCGAGCAGGCTGTGGTTGGTGACGACGATGTCGGCCTGCCGGGCCTTGGCCCGAGCCGCCTCGGCGAAACAGTCGTCACCGAACGGGCAGCGGGCCGCGCCGACGCACTCCCTCGCCGGCATGCTGACCTGCCGCCACGCACGGTCGTCGACGCCAGGGTCGAGGTCGGCGCGGTCACCGGTGTCGGTCTCCTCCGCCCACTCGCGGACCCTGGTGATCTGTTGGGTGAGCTTCCCGGCCGCGCCGAGCCACTGCGTGTCGGTCTCGAACAGCCCGTCGTCCTCGTCGGCCGCGCCCGGCTCGAGCCGAGCCAGGCAGGCGTAGTGGTGGCGCCCCTTGAGCAGCGCGTACGACGGGGTGCGGCCCAGGACCGGCTCCGCGGCCTCGACCAGCCGGGGGAGGTCGCTGTTGACCAGCTGGGCCTGGAGCGCGAGCGTCGCGGTGGTGACGACGACGCGCTTACCGGTGGCGAGCGCGGGCACCAGATAGGCCAGCGACTTGCCGGTGCCGGTGCCGGCCTGGATCAGCAAGTGCTCGCCGGTGTGCACGGCCTCGGTGACCGCGTGCGCCATCGTCCGCTGCCCCGGACGGTCCATCCCGCCGGGGACCGCGCCGATCGCGGCGGCGAGCAACGCGTCGGTCTGCCGCTGGTCGGCCTCGCCCCGCGTCGTGGACGTCTCCGGTGCGGCAGTCGCTTCGGTCACTGAGCTCACTGGGGCCACGGGCGGCAACGGTACTAGCCCGCTACGACAGCCCGCTCCCTCGATCCACAGCGCGATCAGCCGCCGACGTGGCGCAGCTTCTCCGGGTTGACGACGAACGAGAAGCGGGAGATCCGGCCGTCCGGGGTGACGTCCGGAACGACCACGCCGCGGATCTCGCGGCCCGCTACCCAACGCTGGTAGGCGGCGTCGCGGGAGTCTCCGGGCGCGAACCGGAAGACGACGCCGTACTGCCCGTTGACCAATGCCGGCTCCGGCGACTTCCAGCCGTGCTGGACGACGCCGAGCAGGAACCGGGCGACCTTGTCGGCCCCGACGATCGGCCGCAGCGCGGCGCGCACGTGCCCCCCGCCGTCGGAGTGGAACTCGACGTCCGGCGCGAGCAGCGCCGTCAGACGCGCGAGGTCCCCGCCCTGGCACGCCTCGAAGAACGCCTCGACGGTGGCCCGCTGCTCGGCGAGCGGCGCCAGCGGGGGCGGCGCACTGTCGTGCAGGAGCCGCCGTGCGCGGGAGGCCAGCTGCCGGGCGGTGTCGACCTTCGTGCCGAGCGTCGTGGCGATTCCGTCGAAGGGGATACCGAACACGTCGTGCAGCACGAACGCGACCCGCTGTTCGGGCGTGAGCCGCTCCAGCAGCGTCAGCAGCGCCATCCGGACCGAGTCGTCCAGCACCGCGATGTCGGCGGGGTCGGCGCCCGGCGGCGGGGCGGCGACCGAGCTCGGCGGCGGGTCGGCGGGCAGCCGCTCGACCAGCGGCTCCGGCAGCCACGGCCCGACGTACGCCTCCCGCGTCACCCTGGCCGAGCGCAGGACGTCCAGGCAGATCCGCCCGGTCACCGTGGTCAGCCACGCCCGTGGTTCGAGGATCGCCGAGCGGTCGGCCCGCTGCCAGCGCAGCCAGGCCTCCTGGACGGCGTCCTCGGCGTCGGCGAGGCTCCCCAACATGCGGTAAGCCACCCGCACCAGGTGGTCCCGGTGCGGGGTGAAGTCGTCGGTCTCGATCGCGTCCATGCCTGTGCCTCCCGGAGTTCCTCCAGTAGACGAGACAGCCCCGCCGTACGTGACGGCGGGGCTGTCGAAAAACTCTGTTAGCTCGGGGAGGGCTGGTTGACCGCCTGCTCGCCGCGCTCGACGAGCGTCCGGTAGACGTCCTGGGCGCGGGTCTGGGCGCTGGCGACGTTGCGCTTCACCGCCTCACCGTCCAGCTCACGCGCCTTGCTCTGCAGGCCGGCGGCGTAGGAGGGGAGGTCGGCCGCGAGCGTCCGGAGCTCCTGGGGAAGGCTGCGCAGGTCCTCCGGGAGGGTGGCGGCGTTCCGCGCGAAGCGGTCGGAGAGCTCGGGGGCGCTGGCCAGGAACTTGCGGATCTGCTCGGCGACCAGGTCACCGACGCCCGCCGCGGCGTAGAGCGGGCCCGGCCACTGCTTGGAGCCGGCACCGCCGTCCTGGCCGGGACCGAGCTCGGCGGGCCCGGTGGGGGTAGACCCAGGCCCCGTGGGAGTAGACATTGATGGTCCTCTCGCTGACGACGTCCGTATTTACACGGTAGGTCGCTCGCGCTAACACCTGCAAGCGCTCAGCTAGCACTTCAGGGGGAGGTCAGGGCGGACCCTGAGAGCCGGGTCAGGGCAGGCGCTTGCCGCCGAGGGTGCCGGTCATGCCCCGGCCGGGCTCGTCGAGGGCCGCTGGTTGGGGCTCCTCTGCGGGGCCGGCGCTCATCGGCGTGACCCGCCGCCGGCCCAGTTCGGCGCCGCACCGGTCGACGACCGCACGCACGCGCCCGGACACCTCGGTCACCTGTCTCCGCTCGTGCCGGAACGTGCGGAGCACCCGGGCGAGCTCGTCGTCCGTGCGGCGGGCGACGTCGGCCAGGTCGACGTCGGCGACCAGCCGCTCCACCCGTCGCCGCCGACGATGGGTCGGCGGGCTGTCGGTGTCCGCACGCAGCCGGAAAACTCTGGCCAGCCGTCCGCCGGGGGAGCTGTCGTCGGCCGGGCGCTTGGCGGGTAGGACCACCGCGCCCTCGAAGGCGACCGCGGCTCGCCGCCGCTGCTCCGCGGTGATCATGGCCGTCCGCTCGTCGAGCTGCTGGCCGAGCCGGTTGAGTTCCGCCAGTTCCGCGAGCGCCTCGTCGCGCCGCTGTCGCACCTCCGTCGTCCGCAGAGCGCTCAGATCGTGCAGATAATCGGGGTCGAGGACCCGATCGATCCGCCGTCTCCCTCCGGGTACGACGTCCGTCATGCCTCTGCTCCTTCGCACGGCGCGGATTCGCAGGCCAGTGGTGTGGCGGTCGCCACCGCGGTCTGGAGCATCCTGGCACGCCAACGCGACATGCACAGCGGGTTGAGTCAGCATTTGGCACAGATGCAATGCCGAAACAGTCACATTCCGGCCACAAAACCCTGAGTTCAACCCGCTATATGAGACAACTTCTCACGTTTTTAAGACGGCTCACCGCCCGGCAGGCCGCCGCGCGGCGGCGACGCCCCTCACGCGCTCTCGAGGACGGGGTCCACCGCGGCACGCGTCTCACCGACCCAGAGGTCGGCGTCGTCCGTGGTGTTCCGCTTGACCAGACCGAGAGCGATGTGACCGAGTTCGTGATGCCGTACCGCGGTGCCGACGAATCCGACCGGACGCCCGTCGCGTCCGAGCGTGATCGGGGTGCCCTGGGCCGGCAGCTCCTCGCTGACACCGTCGAGGTGCAGCAGCACCATCCGGCGCGGGGGACGGCCGAGGTTGTGCACCCGGGCGACCGTCTCCTGCCCGCGGTAGCAGCCCTTCTCCAGGTGGACGGCGGTCGGGATCCACTCCGGCTCCTGGACGATCGTCCGGTGGTCGGTCTCGAACGCCAGGCGCGGCCGCCGGGCGGCGACCCGCAGCGCCTCGAACGCCCAGACCCCGGCGAGCGGCGCACCGAGCCGGTCGACGGTGGCCTCCACGGCGTCGCGGGGTACCAGCAGGTCGGCGGCCACCTCGCCGGGCCACGGCATCCGGCGGACCAGTCCACCGCCGGGCAGCGACGCCAGCCGGTACGGCTCCGGCGGCAGCACGACACCCAGCCGGCCGAGCGCCTCACCGGTGTCCGGGCCGACCACCGAGAGCACCGCCCAGTCCGCGGTGACGTCGGTCGGCTCGACGCGCATGAAGAACACCATCTTCTGCAGGTAGCCGAGCAGGCCTTCGGTGGTGCCCGGCTCGACGTCCAGCCAGGTGGTCCCCCCGTCGTCGGCGACCAGGAAGTGGTGCTCGACGTGCCCGTGGGGAGAGAGCACCAGCGCCTCGGTGCCGTGCCAGGGCGGCAGCGCCGCGAGGTGCTGGGACGTGAGGCTGTGCAGCCAGCTCAGTCGGTCCGCGCCGGGGACGGCGATCACCCCGCGGTTGCCGCGGTCGACGACGCCCACGTCCTCGCTCAGGTGACGCTGTTCGCGGAACGGGTCGCCGTAGTGCGCGGCGACGCCTGCGTCAGTGCCTTCGGCGAGCACGGCGCCGGGACGGAAAGCTAGCGGGCTGGTCACGACAACACCTCCGGGGGTCCAGTGGGTGCAGCGGTCTCGGGCTCGCAGGTATTTCCGTCACTGCAGTTCCCGCAGACGCCGAACAGCGCCACGTGACCGACGTCCATGCTGAAACCGCGCTCGTCGGCCAGCCGGCCGGCGAGGTCGGCGAGCATCCCGGTGGGTGCCTCGGACACGGTCCGGCACATCCGGCAGACCAGGTGGAAGTGCTGGTCGGCGGCGAGGTGGTACGTGGTGGCCGTGTCGATGAGGTGCGTGTGCCTGACCAGGCCGATCTGCTCGAGGAGCTCCAGCGTCCGGTAGACCGTCGTCAGGTTGATGCCGGCCGCGGTCTGCGTGACCTGGCCGTGCACCTGCTCGGGCGTGGCGTGGCCCAGCCGTTCGACCGCCTCCATGACGAGCTGCCGCTGCACGGTCATCCGCAGCCCGCGGGACCGCAGCGCGTCGGTCAGTGACGGGAGCGCCATGCCCACCATCGTATTCACTACGGTTTCCCGCATGGCTACCCGCGCACTCGCTGTTCTCGGCCGGGGTCTCGTACCGGTCGAAACCCCCATCGTCCGTGCCGACGACACCGGCCTGACCCGTGGCGACGGTGTCTTCGAGACGGTTCACGTCCGCTACGGCAAGCCCTGGCAGCTCGACGAGCACCTCGCCCGGATGGCGGGCTCGGCACGCATGCTGGGCATCGCGCTCCCGTCGGCCGACGAGCTCACGGGCCTGGTGGAGACGGTCCTGACCGACGCCGCTGGAGACGAGGAGGTCGCCGTCAAGATCGTCTGCACCCGGGGCCCGGAGACCGGCCGGGACGAGCCGCCGACGGTCTTCGCCACGATGTCCGACGTGTCCGCGGCGCAGCGGCGCGGGCGTCGTGACGGTGTGTCGGCGGTGACGGTCTCGCTCGGCGTGACCGCGGACGTCCGGGCCGGTGCGCCGTGGCTGCTCGGTGGCGCCAAGACGCTGTCGTACGCGGTGAACATGGCGGCGCTGCGCTACGCGGCGTCGGTCGGCGCGGACGACGCGGTGCTGGTCTCCATCGAGGGCTCCGTGCTCGGGGCGCCGACGTCGACCGTGGTCTGGGCCGTGGACGGAGCGTTGCGGACGGTGCCGGTGGACACCGGGATCCTCGCCGGCACTACCGTGGAGTACCTGCTCGAGCGGGCCGGGGAGCTGGGGCTGCGGGCCGAGCGCACGCGGGTCCACGTCGACGAGCTCGTCGCGGCGGACGAGGTGTGGCTGTGCTCGAGCGTGCGCGGCGCCGCCCGGGTGACCGCCCTGGACGGCAAACCGCTGGGGGAGCGCGGGCTCACGGCCGGGGTACAGCGAATCCTCGGATTTCCCCACTGAGTTCGCTCTCGACGAACACCGGGAAATAGCGTTGCCGACCCTCGGAGACCGACGTAGATTCGAGCTACACGAGAGGGGAGGTGGTCCAAAGTTGAATACTTATCGGACTCGTGAGGTGGCTACTTCCTAGCCGCCCGTCGGACTCCGGTCCGAACCGTCGCCATCTGACGTGAGACGGCGGTAAGGCAAACCAAGGTAACCACCGACCCCTCGGGCTGCTGGCCTCGTCCGACCAGCTCTGCGCCTCACGGCGCAGGACAAAGCCCGGGGGGCTTTTTCATGCCGTGCCCAGCTCGCGTGGCGCGCCCCAGCCGGCGGTGCACTCAGCCGGCGATGCGCTTCAGGCGGGCGCTCATGTGCGGGGTCAGGTCGTGACCCATCGCCGCCATGTCGTGGGCGTAGAGCAGGTCGCCCTCCACGATGCCGTAGAGGCGGTGGTTGGCCGACACTTCCTTGGCCGTCGCGGTACGCACGACCGCGTCCGTGCTCAGCTCGACCTTCAGGCCCTCGATCTCGCCCACGTACACCTCGACGTACCCGGTCGGGTGCGCGAGCAGCACCTCGACGGCGTCTTCTCCCTGGGGTCGCCACCAACCGACCTCGCGAGCCGCCGGACGCACCGGCCGCCCCTCGCCGTCGATCACCCACGCCCGCGACTCGTACGCCAGGAACGGCCGGCCGTCGTGGCTGAACCGCACTTCCTGCGCGTAGTCGAAGTCGTCGATGCCCGGGTAGCCACCCTTGCCGGTGCCGCGCCACACGCCGACGAACGGCAGCAGGCCGAGCAGCGACTGGTGCAGGTCGGGCCCGGTGCGGAGGTCGTGGGTCTCCTCGTACGGGTAACCGGCTGGATCGGTCACGGTCAGCGCTGCCCCTGGTAGAGCCGGTAGACGACGTAGACCCCGAACCATCCGATGATCAGGAAGGCCGCGATCAGCAGCACCAGGAAGAAGATCTCGAGCACGGGTCGAGTCTAGGGCGCGGACGTCGCGAGCTGCGGGTGGCCCTCAGCACAGCGCGGCGGGGACACCGGTGAGGCCGTCGGAGCCCTAAGGTCTGCTCATGAGCCGCTCACTGGTCGTCAAGGTGACAGCAGGAGCGGATGCTCCCGAACGCTGTGCCCAAGCGTTCACCGTCGCCGCGACGGCGCTGGCGTCCGGAGCGGACGTCTCGCTCTGGCTGACCGGGGAATCATCGTGGTTCGCGCTGCCGGGGCGGGCGGCGGAGTTCGACCTTCCGCACTCCGCACCCCTCTCCGACCTGCTGATCGCGCTTCTCTCAGCGGGCCGGGTGACGCTCTGCACGCAGTGCGCGGCCCGCCGCTCGATCCAGGAGAGCGACGTCCTCCCCGGTGTGCGGATCGCCGGCGCGGCCGTCTTCGTCGAGGAGATCCTCGGCGACAACATCCAGGCGCTGGTCTACTAGTAGGCCGTGTCCTGCGGTCCGTGCTCGACCGCGGCGCCTGAGTGGGCCTCGCTGCGAGCGACATCCGCAGGACACGACTTCATCATCCGCAGCTGCGGGTGATGAAGCGGACGATCGCCAGCACCGTGTTCGCGTCGAGCACGATCGGCGTCCGGATGGACGGGCCGCCCTCGGCGAGCTGTACCAGCGCCGAGACGCCGACCTCGGCGTAGACGACCACCCGCGCCCTGGTGCAGTCCGCGATCGACCAGCGCAGTGGCGTCACCGGCGTGACGTCCTCGACGAAACTGATCGGCCGCGTCGACGTGACCATCGACAGCCCCGGCGTCGGCGTCCGGATCTCGCGGACCGCGAGCCCCCGGGTGCCGAGCTGGCGGATGCGGATCGGCGTCACCAGCACCGTGTCCAGCTCGGCCGGGTCGCCGGCCAGCTCGGACGTGATCCAGAGGTCGCTCGCCGAGGTCTGGCACTTCTGCCGGGCGGTGTCGACGAGCAGCGCGGTGTCGTCGGCGAGCCGTACGCGCACCTCACGTTCCGGACGTCCGGTCGGCGTCACCCGCAGGACGATCTTGCGCGGTGCGGACGTCGGGCCACCCACCGAACAGGAGTGCGTGACGTCCAGCGAGATCCAGGTGTCCTCGCCGGGCGGCACCCGCGCTCCGCGGCTGACGGTCCGCAGCGTCGACGAGTAGCGCTCGTCGTCCAGCCGGGCGCTGCGGATGCGCAGCTCGGTCGGGCCGATGTTCGACACGACGACCCGCAGGGTCCAGGGCTGTCGGGCGCCGGTCCAGCTCGCGCTGCTCGCCGCGTCCTCGGCCACCCGCGCGGCGAGGCTGACGGTGTCGCGCCGGGCGGCGTCGGCCTGCTGGGTCTCCCAACTGTGGACGACTGCGCCGCCCAGCAGCCCGCCGACGACGAGCGCGGCGATCCAGCCCAGCCGGGTGCGCCGCGCGCGGACCCACCGCTCCGCGCGGTCGACGACGGCCGGCCGACGCAGCACCGGCGGCTCGTCCGGTCCAGCGTCGGGAGGCGCGGACGCTTCGGCCCGCGGCGCCTCCGCGTCGGGCTCGGGCTCGGGCTCGGGCGTCGGGGGCCGGGCCTCGTCGTCCGGGGTGCCTGGCCACGGGCCGGACGACCTCCGCTCGCTGCGCGTGCGCGGCTGCGGCGGTGGTCGCCAGGCACCGGCGCCGAGCACGTCGGATGCCGGGACGGTGGTACCGCCGGCGTCCTCCGGGTCGTCCCAGTAGGCAGGCGCGCGGCTGGTGCGACGTCGCCCGTCCTGCGACGTCTCGTCCGCATACCCGGTTGGGTCGGAGTCGTTCGGGTGGGCACCGTCCCGGGGCGCGTCCCTGCGCCGCCAGGCCATGGCCTCAGGGTAGGAGCCGAAGGGCCTCATGACGAGGGCCCGCCCGGCGCAGCCGGACGGGCCCTACGGTGGAGCGGTCAGGCGAGAACCAGGCTGGCCTGGTTCACTCCCTTGTCCGCGGAGACGGCGGTCTGGCCGTTGCCGCTGGCGTGCAGGGCCCGGACCGTCCACTCACCCGGTGCCGCGAAGAACCGGAACTGGCCGGTCGCCGACGACACCACCTCGGCGGTGAACTCACCGTTGGAGTCGAGCAGCCGGACGAACACGCTCGGCACCGGCGAGCCGTCGCCCGCCGTGACGATGCCCTGGATCACCGTCTCCTTCGCCGTGTCGATGCCCTCGGTGCTCAGGTCGTTGCCCTGCTCAGGAGCTCCGCACATACTCAGGCGCCCTTCTCGATCGGAACGCCGATCAGCGAACCGTACTCGGTCCACGAACCGTCGTAGTTCTTCACGTTCTGGTGGCCGAGCAGCTCACGCAGCACGAACCAGGTGTGGCTCGAACGCTCACCGATGCGGCAGTAAGCGATCGTGTCCTTGCTGTCGTCGAGGCCGACCTCGCCGTAGATCTTACGGAGGTCGTCGTCCGACTTGAACGTTCCGTCCTCGTTCGCGGCCTTGCTCCACGGAACGTTGAGCGCGGTCGGGATGTGGCCACCGCGCTGCGACTGCTCCTGCGGGAGGTGGGCGGGCGCGAGCAGCTTGCCGGAGAACTCGTCGGGCGACCGGACGTCGACCAAGTTCTGGACGCCGATCGCGGCGACGACCTCGTCGCGGAACGCGCGGATCGAGGTGTCCTGCTCCTTGGCCGTGTAGGAGGTGGTGGGCCGCTGGGGCACGTCCTTGACGAGCTCCCGCCCGTCGAGCTCCCACTTCTTGCGGCCACCGTCGATCAGCTTCACCGCGTCGTGGCCGTAGAGCTTGAAGTACCAGTACGCGTACGCGGCGAACCAGTTGTTGTTGCCGCCGTAGAGCACGACGGTGTCGTCGTTGCTGATGCCCTTGCTCGAGAGCAGAGCCTCGAACTGCTCCTTGTTGACGAAGTCGCGGCGCACCGGGTCCTGGAGCTCGTTCTTCCAGTCGATCTTGACGGCGCCGGGGATGTGCCCGTTGTCGTACGCCGTCACGTCTTCGTCTACCTCGACGAACACCGTGTTCTCGGCGTTGAGGTTCTTCTCGGCCCAGTCGGTCGAGACGAGCGCGGACTCGCGGCTCATGCAGACACTCCTTCGGGTGGGGTATCGGTGGGTGGGAGAACGTGTGCTCGGCGGGGCGTCACGCCGCGCGAGCCCTGGTGAAGCGGGAGACCAGCAGTCGACCGCGAAGATAAGCCAGGCAACCGAGGCAGAGCCCGAACGCCGCGTTGAGGAACGCAGCGATCAGTGCCGCTGCGGTGGCCACGAGGCCGACGAGCGGCGCGTCGGCGAGGTAGCCGACGGTTCCGACGGCGGCGAACACGAAACCGACCCCCTGCGCGAACCGCACCGGGGTGGCGTCCTCGCGTTCGGTGGTCGGTGCCAGCCGTGGCGCGATCAGCAGGCGGTAGAGCACGGCGTACGGAGCGACGCCCAGCCCGAGGAACGCACCGAGTGCGAACACCACCGTCTGCGCGGCGAGCAGCCAGCCGCCGTCGGTGAGCAGCACGATCGCCAGGACGACGGTGGTCACCCAGGCGGCGAAGCGGGGGCCGCGCGGATCGACGGCCCGGGGGGATAACTGGGACATGATTCTCCTGACATCCAGAGCGCAGGGGGGTCTGGGGTGGTCAGGCGACGGTCACACGGTCAGCGGAGCTGCTCAGCGCGCATCGCCCGGCGTCAGGCCGGGGGACACAGGCAGCTACCGACGCGGCAGAGGTCTACCGCGCGGCGCTTCGTGAGCAGGGAGCTCATGGGGGCAGCCTAGCAAACGGTCGAGGCCGCTCTTCCCGAAATGCGGGACGCCACTCCTGGTAGACGGGACGACGGGGTGTCCAGGTCCGAAATCCCACCGGTAAAGAAGGATTTAAGCACCCGCAGAAAGATACGGACCGATCGCGGCGAGGACGTCGTGCGGCCGTGGCTGGCCCACCGCCCGGCCGGTGATCCGGCCGCCGCGGTCGACCAGCAGCGTCGTCGGGGTGCTCCGGACGTCGAGGGTGCGGACGACGTCGAGGTGCGACTCGGCGTCGACCTCGACGTGCCGCACGTCGGGTACCCGGTCGGCCACGTCGCCGAGGATGCGCCGGGTGGCCCGGCAGGGAGCGCAGAAGGCCGAGGAGAACTGCACGAGCGTCACGGCCGCGGCGTCCGGCTCGATGCCGAGCCGGGCCCACACGTCCGCGTGCTCGCCGGGGGCCGGGGCCGCCGCAGCGGCATCGCTCACTGCTTCATCCGCGGGCGTGGCTGGCGTCGTCGCCGGCTGGTCGGCGGGCGGGGTGGCAGCCCCGGCCGCAGGGCTGGGCTCGCGGTCCGCCCCGCCGAGCGGGGTTGCCGCTCCCGTGGCCGTGGCCGGCCGGATGCGGCCGGTACGCGCACGCCACAGCAGGCCGCCCGCGGCGGCCGCGGCCAGCACCACGATCAGCACGACGACCCGCACCCACACGCTCTCCATGACCGGCCCAACGCACCACCGCGTCGGGCCCTTCCCTCACTGCACCAACGGGACGTTCGTCGCGCTGCCGGTCACGTCGAGCGCGTCGCCGCTGGCGGTCACCTTGTCGAGCTCGACCTCGAACGGCAGCTCGAGGGCGACCGGCTTCGCGAACTGGTCGGTGATCTGGTCGACGACGGCGGTCGGCACCGTCACCCCGGCCGCGCTGACCGAGCCGACGTCGAACGTCAGCGTGTTGCCGTCGAGCTTCGGTGTCACCTCTGCCTGGACCTCCACGGCCCCGACCACCGGGATCTCCACCGGCAGCGTCGCCCGCAGGGCGGACCCGCCGGCGTTCTGCAGCTTCAGGCCCTCGACGCCGAGCCGCCTGCTGATCTCCGCGATGCTCAGCCGGCCGGTGCCGGTGACGCTCTGCGCGGTGACGTCGTGCAGGGCGCCGCCCCGGAGGACGTCCTGCGGGATGCTGACGTCGCGCAGCTTCAGGTCGACGCGCGCGAGCGTGCCCTGCGGGGTGTCGACGTTCGTGAGGTGGACGTCGGCGCCGTCGAAGTCACCGCTGAGCAGCTGGGTGACGAACGGGAAGCCGATCGTCTCCACGTCGCTGGTCGCCGCGGGCGTGCCGTTGTCGCGCAGGTTCGTCGCGACCGCGTCGGTGAGCCGGTCGTCGGCGATCGACGCCACGGCGCGGTCGGCCGCCACCGCGACTCCGCAGACCACGACGAGCAGGATCAGCACCAGTACGAGGCAGCCGGTACCTCGTCGGCGCTTCGCTGTCGGGGATCTGTCGGCCATTCGTGAGCTCCTCGAGCGTCGCGGCATTCGAAGCCCCGTGTGTACCAGGTCGCCTCCAGCCCCGAGGCCCTGCCCACGCCGGACGTCGTACGTGGTACCTGCCGGTTCAGAGGCTCAAGCCGGCCAGATAGCCGATCGGGGCGGCGACGGCCAGCGCCGCCAGCGGGCCGAGCGCCGCGCCGCCGATGCCACCGGTGGAGCGGCCGCCTGCGGCGATCCGCCCGGCTCGGGCGAAGTCGACGGCGAGGTCGGCGAGCACGGCGGCGGTGCCCACCAGCCACCCGACGAGCGTCGCCGGGCCCAGCGGCAGGTCGAGGCCGAGCACTACGGCGAGCGCGGACCCGCCGGCCGCCAGCGCGCTGCCGAGCACCGGCCCGACGAGACCACGCGGGACGTCCGGGTGGATGCCCGGGCGGGGCAGCACGAGGTCGGCGAGGCGGGCGACGATCATGCCCAGCGCGGCGGCGATCCCGATGAGGGCGATCAACTCGGCGCTCTCGGCCCGGCGCAGGGCGATGGTGGTGGCGAGCGCGGTGACCGCGACCGCGACGGTCAGCGTCGAGCCGAACGACTCGGTGACGTTGCGCCGGGCGACGCCGCGCGCCAGCTGGGTGAACGTCGTCGCTCCGAACGCGCAGGCCAGCACCGCCACCAGCGCGCCGGCCCCGCGGTCGCCGGTAGCCAGCGCAACGGCGTCGGCCGCGATCGCGGTGAGCACGCCGACGACGGCACTGCCGAGAGTGCCGGGCGGCCGGGTGACCACGCACCAGGTGGTGACCAGCGCGAGCTGGGCGACGAGGATCGCGATCGCCTGTGGGAGCGGCCCGGCGAACGCGGCCCCGCTGAGCACCGCACCCCCCAGCAGCGCGGTGACACCCGCGGCCGCGGCCGTGCTGACGGTCGGTCGCTCGTCGACGGGCGAGTCGTCAGTGGTCCGGGGCTGCACGCCCCGATCGTGCCAGACCGCCCCCGAGCCGTCGGCGGTCATGGCAGGACCCGCGACGGCTCGTCCGCAACCGGGTCGAGCAGCCATCGTCCGAGCCGGTCGGCGAGCGCGACCGGCAGGCGATTCTCCGCGTGCGCGAAGTTCGGCTCCAGCCAGACGGTCGCGTTGGGTCCGGCCGCCGCGGCCAGCGCCAGCGGGTGCTCGATCGGGAAGTAGTGGTCGTCCAGACCGTGTACGAGCAGTACCGGAGTCGGGCCGATCGCCGGCATCAGTTCCAGCGGCGTCGGGGGGATCTCCGGTGACAGCGGCGCGAGCCGCACGCGGTAGATCGTGCGGGCCACCACCCGGCCGGGCATGCTCTCGACGAGGACGTGGAGTGCTCGCATGATCGGGGTGTCCCGCACGAACCAGCGCGACGGCGTGCTGACCGCGGCCACGGCGTCGACACCCTGGCGCACCGCCGCATGGCAGAGCGCGACCGCCGCCCCGAACGAGAAGCCGACCGTCACCACGCGTGGGTAGCCGCGTTCGCGCGCCCAGTCGACGGCCGCCGCGACGTCCGCGACCTCCGCGGCGCCCATCGACGACCGGCCGCCGCTGCGTCCGTGGCCCCGCAATTCGATGACGAGCACGTCCGCTCTGCGTCGAAGACGCACGACGAGACGACGCACTGCCGCAATGCGCGCGTGACCGGTGAAGCCGGGGATGAAGACGATCAAAGTGTCCGAACCCCGGCCTGATCCGCTGGCCATCGGGCGTGGGCCGGCTACCGGAGCGGCTGACCACCACGAACCGAAAAGCTGAATCTGGTCCTCTGTGAGAAGGAGCACCGGCTTCTCGTCGTCCACTGTTGTTATCCTGCCCGTAACGCCCCGCACCGCATCTAGCGGGGGGAACTTGGGCAGCGCCGCCCGACCGGATCGATTCACCGGAGGTGGCCCATGGAAATCCTCCTGATGACGGCCGGCGTCGAAGCCGAAGCCGCGACCGTCCTGCCCGCCCTGGATCTGCTGGGACACACCGTTCGCACCGCGCCGCGTGACCTGAAGGCTCTCCTCGGAGGCCCGACCCCCGACGCCGTCATGGTCGACGCCCGCGGCGACCTCGCCGGCGCGCGCTCGACGTGTCGGCTGCTGCGCACCACCGGCCTCACCGTTCCGCTCTTCGCCGTGCTCACCGAGGGCGGCCTCGTCGCGCTCAACGCCGAGTGGGGCGTCGACGACATTCTCCTCACGTCGGCCGGCCCGGCCGAGGTGGAGGCCCGTCTCCGGCTCGCCACCGGCAAGAACGGCAACGAGGCGGCCGACGACGAGCCGGGCGTCGTCCGCGCCGGTGAGCTGGTCATCGACCCGCAGACCTACTCGGCCCGGATCAAGGGCCGTCCGCTCGACCTCACGTACAAGGAGTTCGAGCTCCTCCGCTTCCTCGCCCAGCACCCCGGCCGCGTGTTCACGCGCGACCAGCTGCTCCGCGAGGTGTGGGGCTACGACTACTTCGGTGGCACCCGCACCGTCGACGTCCACGTGCGTCGGCTGCGCGCCAAGCTCGGTAGCGAGCACGAGGCCCTGATCGGCACGGTTCGGCAGGTCGGCTACAAGTTCGTGACGCCGCCGCCGCGCACGCTGCCCGACCACGACTCGGTCCTCACCGTCGTCTGAACTCGCCGAGACATCGAGGCCGGCCCCCTCCAGGGGGTCGGCCTTCGTCGTCCGTGGGATCGGATTAGCGGCCGGTGACGTGTGTGACCGCGCCCGGGTAGCGTTCGGCCGTGACGATCGAGCAGGCGAAACCGGGTCCGGCCGAGGTCGACGCGGTGCTGGCCGTGGCCGCAGCGGCTACCGCTACCGACGGCGTGGCGCCGTTCTCCGAACAGACGATCCTGTCGCTGCGGAACGCTGCCGATTTCCCGGACGTCAGACATTTCCTGGTGCGGGAAGCCGACGCGATCATCGGCTACGCGCAGGTCGACAAGGGCGCGCACACCGCGTCGGCGGAGCTCGTGATCCATCCTGCCTTTCGCGGTCGCGGCTTCGGCCGACGCCTGATCGAGGACGTCCTCGGCGCCGGTGACGGTCCGGTGGCGATCTGGGCGCACGGGGAGGGCCCGGCCGCCCGCGCGCTCGCGGAGAAGCTCCGGCTCACCCGCTCCCGGGTGCTGTTCAAGATGTGCCGCCCGCTGGAGAGGCCGCTTCCGCCGGTGCGGCTGCCCGACGACGTCCGCCTGCGGTCCTTCCGCGTCGGGTCGGACGACGCGGCTTGGCTGCGCGTCAACTCCCGTGCCTTCGCCACCCATCCGGAGCAGGGGAAGTGGACTCAGCAGGACCTGGAGCTGCGATTTCGCGAACCGTGGTTCGACGCGGCCGGCTTCCTGCTCGCGGTCCGCGCCGATGATCCGGACACCCTGCTCGGTTACCACTGGACGAAGCGGGAGCCGGCCGCCGACGGCACGCCGGGGCGCGAGGGCGAGGTGTACGTCGTCGGCGTCGATCCGGACGCGCAGGGCCTGCGGCTGGGCACCGCGCTAACCATCGCGGGGCTGGAGTACCTGGCCCGCGCGGGCGCGAGTGAGGGTGTCTTGTTCGTGGACGAATCGAATCCGCGGGCGGTGCGTCTCTACACCGGTCTCGGGTTCGAGGTGTGCGAGACGCACGTCATGTACGCGCGAGCGTGAATCGACGCAGGAGTTCTGCACCCGAACTGCACCCTGGCGGCGACTTAACACCCCAATGGGGTGATTCGTAGGTTTGTCGGTATGCAACTACGGTCTTCTCCTGCCGAGGGCGTGCGCCCCACACGTTCGTCCGACGGGTGGGTTCGACGCGTAGGCGGGCCGCGCGGCCGGGACTTCGGATGACGCGGTCGCCCGCTCGGCGGGCCATGTCGGCTGCCGTGCCCTGCACCGTCGCTCTCGTGCTGGCCGTGGCGGAGGGCCCGGCGAGCGCGAGCGTGACGACCGGAGCTCCGACGGCCACCCACGCGACGAGTGGTGCGCGCCAGGCGGCGTCGGCCGGTGACGCGTCGGCGAACGTGCTGAGCGTGGAGTTGCTGGCGGCGTCGGTGAGGGCCGAGAGCGCGCCGGACGGCGCCGTGCGCTTCACCGCGCTCGCCCGCGACGGCGTCGGCGCCATCGCGCCGAAGGACGGCAACACCAGCGTGCGCGATGTGCCGGTCAGCGTCGACGCGGGCAACCTGACCGCGAGCGGGCTGGCTACCACCGCGACCGCGACACGAGTCACGTCCGGCTCGGACGCCACGGCAGCGCTGAGTCGGTTCGCGCTGACGGCGCTGGGTGCGCCGGTGCTGAGCGTGGAGCGGGTCGAGGTGCGGGTGAGCTGCCCGCCGGACGGGTCGGTCGAGCCGACCGTCGACGTCGACGTCTCGGACGTGCGCGTCGCGGGGGTGCCCGCCGACCACGGGGCCGGCTCGGTGACGGTCGAGAGCGGTCTGCAAGTCGGTGTCGACCTGCGGAAGACTGCTCGGGCGGACGACGGGGGAGTGCTCGCCGCGGTCGAGGCGCGGCTCTCCGCGACGGGAGCGGACGACGTGTCCGTCGACCTCGGGACCGTGCACCTGGCCACCGCGACCTGTGTCCCGGCCGCGGCGAGGGCTGACACAGCCGCTCCGGATCTGACCGTTCCCGATCCCCCGGTCCCGCTCACCGCAGCCCCCGGCCCGACGACGCCAGACGCCGCAGATCCTCCCGGGGCCACCCCGGGCGTGGTCGGCACCTCCGGGGCCACCCCGGAGTCGGCCGGGTCGGTCGGCGGACCCCCTGACGGGGCCGGCCGGACCGGGGCGAGCCCCGATGCAGCGGTCGCGGGATCCGGCGCGCTGGTCGGCGCGGCACCCACGGCGGGGACGCCGGCCTCGGCACTGCCGAACCCGGCGACTCCGGCCTCGGCACTCCCGAACCCGGCGACTCCGGCCCAGGGCCCTGCGGCGGCTGCGGGACGCGGGCCTGCGGCAGGTCCGGCTCCCGGGCCTGCGGCGGCTCGGGTTCACGGGCGTGCGGCGGCTGCGCAGAAGCGGGCGGGCCCTGCGGCGGCTGCGCAGAAGCCGGCGGCTCCTGCGGCGGCCCCGCAGAAGCCGGCGGCGGCCGACCCGCTGCTGATCGCGCCGGCCCGGCCGCCGGTCTCCGTGCTCCCGAAGCGACTCACCGCCCGCCCGGCCCCGCTGAGTTTCGACCGCCCACCCGCGAGCGGTCTCCGCCCGCCGCGTCTCGCCGCGGACGGAGCGCTCGCCACCCGAGCGAGCGCGGCCGCCGACCCGATGACCCCCGGCGTGACGCCGACCCGCGTCCCGACCGACGGCGGCCCGACGCTCCCGGCGAACGGCTCGACCCCGCAGGCCACCGCGGCCACGTCGGTGGTGTCGCTGCGCAACGCCCCGGCGGCCACGTCACCGGTGAACCTCGGTGTGACCGTGATCGGTGCGTTGCTGCTGTCCGCCGGGTTCGCCGCCAGGCGGGCGCTACGCCGCGGCCCGGCGCGCTGAGACTCGGTGCGGCGGGGCGAGCCCGCGCTGCCGCAGCCGGAACGGCGCCGACGCGCCGGGCCGACTCCGTGGTTGCACGTCACCCCGCCGGGGCACAGACTGTCTCCACAGGACGGCTGAGCGCTGGGGAGGCCCCCGTGGCGAAGAAGCGTCGATTGGTCGGTGTGCTGGCCGGCGGAACGGCGACCGCGCTCGCGCTGGTCGTCGCCGCGACACCCGCCACGGCGGCCGCCCCGCCACAGCGTCGCCCCACCGCGGTCGGCTACGGCGGTGCGGTCTCCTCGGTCGATCCGGATGCGACCGCGATCGGCCTGGAGGTCCTGCGCAAGGGCGGTAACGCGGTCGACGCCGCGGTCGCCACGGCGGCCGCGCTCGGCGTCACCGAGCCGTACTCCGCCGGTATCGGCGGCGGCGGGTTCTTCGTCTACTACGACGCCGAGCGCAAGAAGATCAGCACGATCGACGGCCGTGAGACCGCACCGGCGAGCTTCACGTCGACCGTGTTCACCGAGAACGGCACCGCGATCCCGTTCGCCGAAGCGGTCACCAGCGGTCTCTCCGTCGGGGTCCCGGGTACGCCGCTGACCTGGCAGCGCGCGCTCGATACCTGGGGCACCCGGTCGCTGGCCCAGTCCTTGCGCCCGGCCACCGCGCTGGCCAGGAAGGGCTTCGTCGTCGACGCGACGTTCCGCGACCAGACCGCGGACAACGCCGCCCGGTTCGCCGACTTCCCGGCCACCAGCGCCCTGTTCCTTCCGGGTGGCCGACCCCCGGCGGTGGGGAGCACGCTGCGCAATCCCGACCTGGCGCGCACCTACGAGCAGCTGGCGCGCGGCGGGGTGGATCAGCTCTACACCGGCCCGATCGGCGCGGACGTCGTCAAGACCGCGCAGAACCCGCCGGTCGACCCGGCCGCGACGCGCAAGGTGCGTAAGGGCCAGCTCACGAAAGCCGATCTGGCTGCCTACGAGGCCCCGTTCCGGGCACCGACGCGCACGGGTTACCGCGGCCTGGACGTCTACGGCATGGCACCACCGTCCTCGGGCGGTACCACCGTGGGGGAGGCACTCAACATCCTCGAGAAGGTCGGGCTCGAGGGCGTCGACCGGACGCAATACCTGCACCGTTACCTCTCCGCCACCACGTTGGCCTTCGCCGACCGCAACCGCTGGGTGGGCGATCCGGCGACCGCGGACGTGCCGGTACGCGAGCTGCTCTCGGATCGGTTCGCGGCGAGCCGGGCCTGTCTGGTCGATCCGGCCGCGGCGCTCACCACCCCGCAGCCACCGGCCGACCCACGCACCGCGGGCACCGACTGCCGGGTTCCGGCCGCGGCACCGGCGGGCGCTGGCCGGGAAGGGCCGTCGACGACCCATCTGACGGTCGCGGACAAGTGGGGCAACGTCGTGGCGTACACGCTCACGATCGAGCAGACGGGCGGGTCCGGGATCACCGTCCCGGGGCGGGGTTTCCTGCTCAACAACGAGCTGACCGACTTCAACTTCGTTCCGGTGACGCCAGGCGTACCGGACCCGAACCTGCCCGGCCCCGGTAAGCGACCGCGCAGCTCGATGTCGCCGACGATCGTGCTCGACCACGGTCGGCCGCTGCTCGCGCTGGGATCCCCCGGTGGCGCCACGATCATCACGACCGTGCTGCAGGTGCTGCTCGGACGTCTGGACCGCGGCCTCACGCTGCCCCAGGCGATCGCGGCACCGCGGGCGTCCGGACGCAACGGTGCTGCGGTCGATGCCGAGCCGGCATTCGACACCTCCGCCCTCACTCCGCTGGGCTGGAAGTTCACCGGCGTGAAAGAGATCGGGGCGGTCGCGGCCGTCGAGTTCCTCGGGAACGGCCGCTTCCTCGCGGCCGCCGAGCCGACGCGTCGGGGCGGCGGCTCCGCCGGGACCGTCCGCTGACGCCTTGACCCGACGCCGCCGGCTGCCGCCGGGTGCTACTTCGCGCGTGTGCTCCGGTGCCGGCCGGTCAGGGAGCCGGTGACGCGGAACTCGTGATCCCGCCTGCACCCACCGTCGATGCTCACGGCGACCGTCGGCGCGCAAGCCCTCTTTCGGGGGTGATCCGCCGTGAAGTGAACACCGTACTGTCCATTAGCTCTATTTTCACCGCGATCTGTCCTCAATTACTTAGCGTGATCAATTTCAGGGCGATACAGGATCGTGACCGCTGGGCGTGATCTCGTTCACCCAATAGCCACTGAGCTGTGCAGGAACGGTTAATTCGGCAACTCGCGCTGTTCACCGTTCGTTCATTTAGCCCCGGGGAGCGCGTCACCTTCACTACCTAGCGTTCCGAAGGACCGGCGAGGAAGCCGGCCCCAGAGGACTGGGCAGTAACCCCTCGGAGGGACTTGAACGTGAAGCTGCACCGCACTGGCGCCATCGCCGGCATTGCGCTTGCCAGCCTGCTCGCCATCTCGGCCTGTGGCTCGGACAACACCGACACCGCGAGCTCCGAATCGAGCGGAAGCGCCAACCCGAACTGTGCCGAGGGCCAGATCTCGGCCTCCGGCTCGTCGGCGCAGAAGACCGCGATGAACGCGTGGACGACCGCCTACGCCAAGGAGTGCGGCGCTCAGATCAACTACGCCGCGACCGGTTCCGGCGCGGGCGTCACCGACTTCACCTCCGGCAAGGTCGCGTTCGCCGGCTCGGACTCGTCGCTCAAGGAGGACGAGCAGCCCACCGCCGACGCCCGTTGCAAGACCGGCAAGGCCATCAACATCCCGGGCATCGCCACCGCCGTCGCGATCGTCTTCAACGTGAAGGGCGTCGACAAGCTCGCGCTCGACCCGGCGACGATCTCGAAGATCTTCCAGGGCCAGATCAAGACCTGGAACGACCCGGCGATCGCCAAGACGAACTCCGGCGTCACGCTGCCGGCGACCGCGATCTCGGTCGTGTTCCGCTCGAAGGACTCCGGCACCACCGACAACTTCACCAAGTTCCTCGACGCGCAGACGCCGGAGACCTGGAAGCTCGGCACCGGTAAGGGCTGGAAGGGCACCACCGGTACCGGCGCGCCCGACTCGGCAGGCATCGTCTCCGCCGTGACCGGCAAGGACGGCTCGATCTCCTACGTCGACGCCCCCGACGCCAAGAAGAACAGCCTGAAGACCGCGGGCATCGACACCGGCAACGGCGCGGTCGAGATCTCCGACGAGTCGGTCGGCAAGGCGATCGCCGCCGCCGAGCAGGACTTCAAGGGCAACGACCTGAAGCTCAAGCTGAACTACGGGCTCAAGGAGGCCGGCGCGTACCCGGCCGTGCTGGTGACCTACGAGATCACCTGCGAGAAGGGCCTCGCGGCCGACCAGGTCAAGCTCACCAAGGGCTTCCTGGGCTACGTCCTGAGCGACGAGGGTCAGTCCGCCGCCGCGGACGCCGGCTACTCGAAGCTCCCGGCCGAGCTGCTGACCAAGGCCAAGACGGCCGCCGCGGCCATCGCCTGACCAAGTTGTCCGACTTGTACGACGGTTCGGGCCGGGTGAGGACCCCCAAGTCCTCGCCCGGCCCGGGCGCGTGCAGGCGCCTCCTTACCCCCGGCCCCCACGGCCGCTGAAGTCCAGAGGATGTTCGTCATGGCTGACCCCTCCACGAAACCAGCCACCACCACCACCGCGCCCGCGCCGTCCAGCAGCCGTACGCCCGCTCCGGGCAAGTCCGGCGGGCTGGGCGACCAGAAGTCGACGCGTGGTGGTGATGCGGCGTTCAAGTTCATCTCCACCGGCGCCGGGGCCGTCCTGCTCGTGATCATGGCCGCGATCGCGGTCTTCCTGATCTACAAGTCGATCGACGCGTTCACGTCGAACGACGGCAACTTCTTCACGACCAAGAACTGGAACCCGGACCCCTCGACGGTGGGTGGTCCCTCGGTCTTCGGCATCGCGGCGCTGACGTTCCACACCGTCGTCACCGGTCTGATCGCGATGCTCATCGCGGTGCCGGTCGCGATCGGAATCGCGCTGTTCATCACGTTCTACGCGCCGCGCCGGCTGTCGCAGGGCCTGGCGTACCTGGTCGACCTGCTCGCCGCCGTGCCGTCGGTCGTCTACGGGCTCTGGGGCCTGTTCTTCCTCGTGCCGAACATGACCGGCCTGACGCTCTTCCTCGACGAGTACCTCGGCTGGATCCCGCTGTTCGCGTACCGCCCGGACGACGTCCCCGGCAACCGGTCGGACTTCACGGTCGGCATCGTGCTCGCGGTCATGATCCTGCCGATCGTCGCCGCGATCACCCGCGAGGTGTTCCGCCAGGTTCCGCCGGCCAACGTGGAGGGGGCGCTGGCGCTGGGGGCCACCCGCTGGGAGATGATCCGCCTCTCGGTGCTGCCGTTCGGCCGCGCCGGCATGGTCTCGGCCGCGATCCTCGGCCTCGGCCGTGCGCTCGGCGAGACGCTCGCGGTCACGATCATCCTGGCCAGCGCTTACAACGTCAGCATCCACATCACCGAGAACGGCGGCGTCACGTTCGCGTCGAACATCGCGAACAAGTACGACGAGGCCGGTGAGATCGGCACCAGCGCGCTCATCGCGTCCGGTCTCTGCCTGTTCGTCATCACGCTCGTCGTCAACTCGCTGTCGCAGCTCATCGTTCGCCGCAAGAAGGAGGCCTGATCATGGCTACTCTCCAGGCCTCCCCGTCCGAGGTGACCGAGAGCAATCTGCGGGGGCAGAAGCTCCCGGCCGCAACTTCCTGGGCCGTCGCCGCCGGGTCCATCGCGATCAGCGCGCTGATCTTCGCCCTTACCGGTGACAGCTTCAACAAGGCGCGGTTCGCCGTGCTGGCCGCGCTCCTGTTCGTCGTCCTCCTCACCGGCCTCAGCTTCGCGGTGGAGGGCAGGCGGCAGGCGACCGACCGACTGTTCACGACGTTCGTCTACTCGGCGTTCGTGCTGGCGGTCGCGCCGCTGGTCTCGATCATCTACTACACGCTGTCCAAGGGCATCGGCGTCATCGACGGCGGGTTCCTGACGCACTCGATGTTCACGATCAGCGAGGACAGCTTCGGTGGCGGCGCTTACCACGCGATCATCGGCACGCTGATCGTCACCGGGATCGCGGCCGTGTTCGCCGTCCCGATCGGCGTTCTGACCGCGGTCTACCTGGTCGAGTACGGCCAGGGGAAGCGCTTCGCGCGCCTCGTCAGCTTCTTCGTCGACGTGATGACCGGTATCCCGTCGATCGTCGCCGGTCTGTTCATCTTCACGTTCTGGCTGCTCGCGCTCGGCTTCCAGAAGTCCGGGTTCGCCGGTGCGCTCTCGCTGGTCATCCTGATGCTGCCGGTCATCGTCCGGTCGACGGAGGAGATCCTGCGGCTGGTCCCGCACGAGCTGCGCGAGGCGTCCTACGCGCTCGGCGTCCCGAAGTGGAAGACGATCGTCCGGGTCGTGCTGCCGACCGCGTTCAGCGGCATCGTCACCGGCGTCATGCTCGCGATCGCCCGCGCCATGGGTGAGACGGCGCCGCTGCTGCTGCTCGTCGGTACCCAGGCGAAGATCAACTTCGATCCGTTCGCCGACCCGATCTCGACGCTGCCGACGTTCATCTACTCCCAGCTCGGCAGTGCGGCGGGTAACCCGGACGCCCCCGGCACCGCGCGCGCGTGGGGTGCGGCGGTCACGCTGATCGCGATCATCATGCTCTTCAACCTGCTCGCCCGGTTCGTCGGGCGGTTCACCAAGGCCCGCGGCTGAGTTCTCGCCGCCGCCGACCTCCTGACGATCCCCGAAAGGCCCTCTCATGTCGAAAGCCATCGAAGTCAAAGACCTGAACATCTACTACGGCAGCTTCCTGGCGGTCGAGGGGGTGTCGATGTCGATCGAGCCGCGCTCGGTCACCGCGTTCATCGGCCCGTCCGGCTGCGGCAAGTCCACAGTGCTGCGCACGCTCAACCGGATGCACGAGGTCATCCCCGGTGCCCGCGTCGAGGGCAAGGTGCTGCTGGAGGGCGAGGACATCTACGGGTCCTCGGTCGACCCGGTGAACGTCCGCCGCACGATCGGCATGGTGTTCCAGCGCCCGAACCCGTTCCCGACGATGTCGATCTACGACAACGTCATCGCCGGGCTGAAGCTGCAGGGCCGGCAGAAGAAGAACGTCCTGGACGAGACCGTCGAGCGGTCGCTGAAGGGCGCGAACCTCTGGAACGAGGTCAAGGACCGGCTGAAGAAGCCGGGTGCGGGCCTCTCCGGTGGTCAGCAGCAGCGTCTGTGCATCGCCCGCGCGATCGCGGTGCAGCCGGACGTCCTGCTGATGGACGAGCCGTGCTCGGCGCTGGACCCGATCTCGACGCTCGCGATCGAGGACCTGATCCAGCAGCTGAAGACCGAGTACACGATCGTCATCGTCACGCACAACATGCAGCAGGCCGCGCGGGTGAGTGAGCGCACCGGGTTCTTCAACCTGTCTGCGGTGGGCAAGCCCGGCAAGTTGGTCGAGATGGACGACACCCAGAAGATCTTCACGAACCCGACCGACAAGCGCACCGAGGACTACATCACCGGTCGCTTCGGCTGATCTGCCCCCTCTCTCAACAGGAGACTTCCGTGCGGGATGAATTCCGCCGCGCCCTCGCGGCGGCCGAGAGCACGTTGGCCGAACTGGCCGAGACCGCGGCAGCGGCGATCGAGCAGGCCACGGTGGCCCTGCTCGATGCCGACGCGACCGCTGCCAAGCGTTCGCTGGAGAGCAACCAGGCGCTGCGCACCCGCCTGGCCGAGTTGGAGAGCAACGCCTACGACCTGCTCGCGCTCCAGGCCCCGGTCGCCTCCGACCTGCGGGTCCTGGTCACGGTCGTCCGGCTGGGTGCCGACATCGAGCGGATGGGCTCGCTCGCGTCGCACATCGCCGAGACCGCCGAGCGGCGGCACCCGGACACCCTGGTGCCGGAGCCGCTGGTGCCGGTGTTCCGGCAGATGGGCGAGGTCGCGCACCAGATGGCGATCGACGCCGCCGCGGCGCTGCGCTCGCGGGACACCGGCCACGCCGCCCGTCTCGACGCGGAGGACGACGTCGTCGACCGGCTCCGGCTGGAGCTGTTCGGTCAGATCGCCGGCGACTGGCCGCACGGCGCCGAGGCCGCCGCCGACGCCGCCCTGCTCGGCCGGTACTACGAGCGGTTCGCCGACCACGCCGTCGCGATCGCCGACGCGGTGGTGTACCTGGTCACCGGTGCGGCCGGCGAGGCCTAGCGGAGTCCGGCTCCCGCAGTGGTCCGGCGCCCGATCCACCGACCTCGGTTCGGTGGGTCGGGCGCGGGTATGTTGCCTGAACTTGCCGTCGAGTACCGGTCCGGGCCGGTCGAAGGGTGCCACGTGCGCGAGGGATTTCACGGTCAGCTGGAGGCTATTCGCGGAGCCCTGGCCGACATGACCGCCACTGCGGCGACCGGGATCGAGCGCGCGACGACCGCGTTGCTGGGAGCGAACCTCACCGTCGCCGCGGAGGTGTCGGCGCTCGCCGCCCAGCTCGACGCGGCTCGCCGCGTCGTCGAGGACCAGACCTACGAGGTGCTGGCTCTGCAGCAGCCGGTCGCCAGCGATCTGCGCACGATGGTGCTGGCGATCCGGACCGGTGGTGACATCCACCGGATGGGCACGCTCGCCAAGCACGTCGCCACGGTTGCGGTGCGCCGCCACCCGGCGACCGCCGTGCCGGATCCGCTGTTCCCGCTGATCCGCCAGATGGGCGGCGTCGCGACCCGGATGGCGCAGAGCGCCGGTGCGGTGCTGCAGTCCACCGACGCGGCGGACGCCGAGCGGCTCTCGCTCGACGACGACGCGATGGACGGTCTGCGGCGGACGCTGTTCCGGACGCTGCTCGACAACTGGCCCTACGGGGTCGAGTCGGCGATCGACGTGGCGCTGCTGGGCCGCTACTACGAGCGGTTCGCCGACCACGCGGTCGCGATCGCCGACGGTGTCGTCTACCTGGTCACTGGCGAGCTGCCCAAGGACCACGACGAGAAGCTCAGCTAGAAACGCTTCGAGTGGGAAGGGTGCCGAGGCCGCTCGGTGGGACGTCGGAACGAATTAGAACATGATCGGGTGGAGGATCGACTCCAGAGCCGCGGCGACCAGCGCCGCGGCCGGGATCGTGAGCACCCACGCCGTGACGATGTTCGTCGCCACCCCCCACCGCACCGCCGACAGCCGCTTCGTCGCCCCCACGCCCATCACCGACGCGGTGATCGTGTGGGTGGTCGAGATCGGCACGTGGAACGCGTACGCGGTCGTGTACAGCACGGCTGCGGCGGCGGTCTCGGCCGCGAAGCCCCGGGGCGGGTCGAGGTGGATGATCCGGCGCCCGAGCGTCCGCATGATCCGCCAGCCACCGGCGTACGTGCCGGCCGCCAGTGCGAGCGCCACCGCACCGATCACCCAGAGCGGTACCTCGAAGCCCTCGTGGTACCCGCCGACGACGAGCGCCAGCACGATCACGCCCATCGTCTTCTGTGCATCCTGCAGGCCGTGCCCGAGCGCCATCGCGCCCGCCGACGCGGTCTGGGCGTAGCGGAAGCCGCGGCTCATCTTCGCCGGGTGCGCCCGCCGGAACAGCCAGAGGATCGCCAGCATCAGCAGGTACCCCAGGCCGAACCCGACGATCGGCGAGAAGATCATCGGGATGACGACCTTGTCGACGACGCCGTCCCACTTGACGACCGCGTCCGACGAGAGCGCCGCCCCGACCAGGCCGCCGATCAGCGCGTGCGACGAGGACGACGGCAGCCCGAAGTACCACGTGATGAGGTTCCAGACGATCGCGCCGAAGAGCGCGCTGAAGACCAGCAGCAGGCCCTCGCCGCCGCTCGGCGCCGAGACGATGCCCTCGCCGACGGTCTTGGCGACGTCGGTGCCGAGCAGCGCGCCGGCGAGGTTGGCGATCGCCGCCATGATCAGCGCGGCCCGAGGCGTCAGCGCGCGGGTGGAGACCGACGTCGCGATCGCGTTCGCCGCGTCGTGGAAGCCGTTGGTGTAGTCGAATGCCAGCGCGATGACGATGATCGCGATGACCGGGAGGAGATCCACCGGTCAGGACTCCTTGACCGCGATCGTCTCGACCGTGTTCGCGACGTGCTCGAAGGCGTCGGCGGCCGCCTCCAGCTCGTCGGCCACCTCCTTGAGCTTCATCACGGTCAGTGCGTCGTACTCCCCGCTGAACAGCCGGACGAGCAGCATCCGGTAGGCGTGGTCGCCCTCGTTCTCGATGCGGTTGGCCTCGATCCAGTACGACTCGAGGTCCTTGAGCGACTGCAGCCGCGGCATCGCGGACGCGGTCAGCTGGGCGGCCCGCCCGAGCGTCTCGATCAGGTCGTGCATCTCCCGCGGCAGGGCGGGCAGCTGCGACAGCCCGTAGAGGTAGACGAGGTTGCCCGCCCCCTCCATGTGGTCCATCACGTCGTCGAGCAGCGAGCCCAGCTGGTAGATGTCCTCACGGTCGAACGGAGTCACGAACGTCGAGTTCAGCTTCCGTAGCAGGGCGTGCGTAACCTCGTCGTTGGCGTGCTCGATGTCTCGCATCCGGTCGGAGATCGACTGGAAGTCCGGGTCGGGAAGGCTGAGCTCACCGAGGATGTCTGCGCCCTGCACCAGGTTTTCGGCGGCTTGGCTGAAGAAGTCGTAGAAGGCGGTCTCGGTGGGGCGTAGCCGGAAGCGCACGTGAACCCCTGGTGACGTCGAGGTGGCGGGAAGATGTTCTGCGTGGTGATGCTAGGTAAAGCTGTCGGGCACCGATGCAGCGGGCGACCGGAGTGCCCTTCGTCACCGGTGGTGTGCTCTGCGTGGTCATGAGGTGGTCGGCCGGTTCTGGTCGATTGCGTTCGGCGTCGTCGTCGTAATTAGCTTGTTTATCCTTTTCCTACCCAATGACGATGTCCCTTCAGGCTTTCCGCCCGGAACCGACAAAGTTGTGCACTGCGCGCTCTTCGCTGCGCTGGCGTTCACCGGACGAGGTGCCGCCGTGCGCTCGGCGTGGCTGCTCCCGGGGCTGACCGGGTACGCGGTGGTGTCCGAGATCGTCCAGTCGGTACCGCTGCTCGGTCGTTCGTCCAGCCCCGCGGACGTGCTGGCCGACGTGCTCGGCGTCGTGGTCGGCTGGCTGCTGGCGCGGCGCCTGGCTCGGTGACTCCTGAGTACCCCCGCCGAGTGCGGGCCACCCGCCGGGTTAACAGCCGCCGGACGCCCTGTTAACGCTGGTCAACCGGGGTGGCAGCGGTGATCGGAGTGGCTGAATACTGAGAACGTGGGGGAATCGGTCAAGTATCAGCCCGTCGTCGATCTGTTCAGTGGACGCGTCCCCGCCCACGAGGTGTCGCTGGGCTGGGGCGCGCTGCCGCCGGCTCCACCCGGGGCCGACCTCGAGGCCCTGCGCGCCTTCGCGATGCTCGAGTCGGCCGCGGCTCTGCCCACCCCCGTCCACCTGCCGCTGCATCCGGGTGCGCTCCTGCGCGACGCCGGGTTACCCGACGCGCTGGCCCGGCAGTGCGCCGCCACCCGCCGGGCACCGGACACGGTCACCATCCAGCTCGCCGAGCGCCACTGCATGAGCGACGTCGTGAGCCTGCGCCGCCGGTGCGCCGCCCTCCGCCGCCACGGGTTCGCGATCGGGGTCGACGACGTCGGCGCGTTCCACGGCTCGCTGTCGGTGCTGGGCGCGGTCCATCCGCAGGTGGTCAAGCTCCACGAGACGGTCGTCTCGGCGATCGGCGAGTACCCGGAAGCGTCCGCGGTGGTCGAGGCGATGGTGCTGTTCGCCCGCAAGCTCGGCGCCACGCTGACGGCCACCGGCGTCGACACCACCGCCACGCTCGCTGCGCTGCGCTCGCTCGGTGTCGGCTACGGCCAGGGCGCGGCGTTGGGCGCGCCGGACTCCCAGTGGAGCGACGTGATCGCCGTACCGCCGCTGCTGGCCACCGAGGCCGCGCCGGACGCGGCCCGGCAGGACGAGGCGCTCGAGGGCCAGACGATCCGGGAGTTGCTGCGCCGGGCCATGTCGGCGTCGGTCGACTCCTCCGGCGACGAGATCCGTGACCTGTTCGGCATGGACGAGGATCTGCTGACCGTCGTACTCATCGACGAGGCGGGGCAGATCGCCGGCGTCGTACCCCGGGGCACGTTCATGCTGGCCGCCAGCGGACCGTTCGGGCACGCGCTGCACGCCCGCCGTGGCGTGCTGCAGCACGCGGTCAAGCCGCGGCTGGTCACCCCCGACACCCCGGTCTCCGACGCGATCCGCCTGGTCACTTCGCGGTCGCGCAGCCGGGTCTACGACGACCTCGTGGTCGCCGACCGGGACGGCCGCTGCGTCGGGATCGTGCGGGTCGCCGACCTGCTCACCGCGTCGCAGCGCAACCAGGTCGACGTGGCGATCTCGCTCGACCCGCTCACCGAGCTACCCAGCGGCAAGGTCGTGGAGGACACGGTCCGCCGCCGGCTGCGGGAGCCGGGCGGCGTCGCGATCAGCTGGATCGAGGTCGACCGGCAGGCGGTGCTGGACGCCGAGGGTTTCCTGGCCGGCAACGCGCTGGTCGTCGAGTCGGCGGCCGTGCTCCGGCGGGTCACCACGACGATGGGCGGCGGCAGCTGGCTGGGGCACTTCGGCGCCGGTGCGTTCGTGGTGCTCACCGACCGGTCCGCGGCGGAGCGGACGATCCGCTCACTGCTCGACTACCGCCCCGAGGACCGCTACGGGCGCCCGGTCGACGTCGCGGTCGGGACGCTCGACTGCCCGCCGTCGGCCGCCGCGGATCCGACCGGCATCTCGCTCCGCCTGGCCGAGCTGGTGCGCCAGGCCCACCAGCTCGGTGGCACCGCCTGGGTGGCCGCGACGACGACGGAACCCGGCGTCGAAGTGCGGTACGCGAGCCGCCCGGTACTGAGCGCGAGCACCGAGGCTTAAGTCGCTCTGAAGCCTGTTCGAGGGTCTTCGGGACCGTGGTTGGATGGTGCGCCACGTGTGAACGTCGGACTCTGGAGTTTCTTGCAATGGCACAGCCTGAGGCACCTGGCTACTACTCCGGCTACGGAACGCCTCCGCCGCCCGAGCAGCCCAACCGCAACGTCGGCCTGATCATCGGCGCGATCATCGCGGTCGCGGTGCTGATCATGATCGCGGGTGGCGTCATCGCAGCCGTGTACGTCTCCAACCGCGGCGAGTCCGACGAGGGGGTGGTGACCGACGCGAGCTCCGCTCCCGCGGCGGATGCCCCCACCGGCAGCACCAGCGGCGACACCACCACCGACTCGTCGGCCCCGACCAGCGGGCGCGGCACCGTCGGTAAGCCCATCCGCCAGGGTGACCTGGTGATCACCGTGCTGAACAAGCCGCGGTGCGGGGTGAAGTCCGTCGGCGAGGGATACAGCATCTCCGAGCCCCGGCAGGGCCAGTTCTGCCTGATCGATCTCCAGTTCCAGAACACCGGCAGCAAAGCGGTCCAGCCGGACTACTTGAGCAACAAGGTGATCGACGAGAACGGCGGAGAGTTCCTCTACGAGTACAGCGCGTCCAAGGACGCGAACCCAGACCGCAAGCTGCCGCTCTACGAGAACATTTACCAGGGACAGACCGTCACCGGCATCATCGTGTTCGACCTCCCGGCCGACCAGACGCCGGCCACGCTGGAGATGAACCCGGTCGGCGAACTCACCGACAAGATCGAGATCTCGCTGAAGTAAGGGTTGCTGGTCATCGGGTCAACGCCCCTTACTTCGCGCACTCCCGTAGGCTGGATTCGTGGATGGGTGGGTCGGCGAAGTCATCAAGGCCATCAACCTTGTGGTCCTGGTCGTGAGCCTGGGGCTAGAGGCCTGGGCCTTCGTGCACGCGTTGCTGCAGAAGGCGGAGGCTTTCCCCGCCGTGGAGACGCTGCAGAAAGGTGTCTGGCTGCTGCTGATCGGCGGGACGATGCTCGCCTCGCTGCTGTTCTTCGCGTTCGGCATGCTGTTCGCGATGATCGCGTTGATCGCGGCGCTGGTGTACCTACTGGACGTCCGACCGCGGATCCGCGAGATCAGCGGCGGCGGTAGCCGCTGGTAACCCGGGGCCGACCGGTGGGGCGGGTCGGCGACGTCGACTGGCTGATCACCGGCGGTGGTGATCCGGTCACCGTTTTCGCGCACGGCTTCGGTGGTGGCATCGGCGACACCCGGCCACTGGGCTCCGGGGTGAGCGGCACGCGCGTCTTCTTCTCGTTCCGTGGCCACGGCAGCTCCGGGCCGCTGCCACCGGACTGGACCTACGGAACACTCGCCGACGACCTGCGTCAGGTCGCCGACCTCCACGGCGCCACCCGGGCCGTTGGCGCCAGCCTCGGCGCCGGCGCGCTCCTCCGGCTGGTCGCCGACGAGCCGAGCCGCTTCGACCGGCTGGTCCTGTTTCTTCCCGCGGTACTCGACCGGCCGCGCCCGCCGGACGCGCGCGGCCGGTTCGACGCGCTGTCGCAGGCGCTCGAAGCCGGCGACGTCGAGCGGCTGGCCGACGTGGTGGCGCTGGAGGTGCCGCCGGAGCACGCGGGCAGCACCGCCGCCAGGACCTACGTCCGGCAGCGGGTGGCCGCGCTCCGCGCGCCCGGGATCCGCGACGCGCTGCGGCGCCTGCCCACGCTGACCGCCGTTCCCTCGGCGGACGCGCTGCGCGCGGTACGCGCGCCCGCGCTCGTCATCGCCGGGGAGGGCGATCCGCTGCACCCCGCGGAGGTGGCCAGGGAGCTGGCCGACGCTCTGCCGGGCGCGAGCCTCCACGTCTATCCGGAGCCCGGCGTGCTGTGGAACCAGCGCTCGGACCTCCGCCGCCGGATCGGCGCGTTCCTCGACGGCGACGGCGCCCGCTGAGTGGTCAGCCGCTGATCGCGCTCAGGATCGCGCGGGCCGCGACACCCTGGGCGAGGTAGGCCTCGGCCGCCGCTGGTGCCGCGCCGTTGTCCACGTACTCGTCGGTGATGCCGGGGCCGAGGTCGGCCAGGCCCTCACCGCCGGTGCGGACGTCACCCGGGTCCAGCACGTTGGTCCAGCGGACGTCGCCGGGCGGTGTCAGCGGCTCCGGGACGTTCAGGGCCCGGAGCACCCCGGCCAGGCCCAGCGGCGAACCGATCGTCACGAGCGCGCGGATGCCGCTCGGGCGAGCGCGGCGCAGCACGTCGAAGGCCACCACCGAGCCGAACCCATGGCCCACCAGGACACAGGTGTCCGGCTCCAGTGCGTCGGTCACCTGCTGGACGAGCTCCGCCGCGTTGCCGGTGAGGTACCCGTGCAGCTGCCGGGCGACCCCGATCGAGAGAGGGTCGGAGCCCCACGGGTCGGCCAGCCTGCGGACGGCCGTCTCGTCGGCCGCTGGCAGCGGCGACTCGCCGGGCGTCACGACGTGCAGGGACGGCACCGCGCCGATCGTGCCCGCGGCCTGCACGCCGCGGGCCAGCGCCTCGGACCACCCCTGCGCGTCATCGGTCTCGGCGACCCCCACCACCGCGGCCATCGACGTCAGGCGATCATCGTCTGCAGGAGATCGGGATTGCCCTCGACCGTGAGCACCGAGAACGGCACCCGGCCCCACAGGGCCAGCAGCAGGTCGCTGGCGGTGCCGCTCACCGCGCTCTGGGCGTGCGGCGAGTCGTCGAAGACCGTGTTCGTGTCGAGCAGGGAGATGCCCACGCCGCGTAGCCGGACCGTCCAGTGCGCGTCGGCGTCCGTCGCGCGGAGCGTCACGACGCCGCGCAGCCCCTGCGGGTCCCAGTCGTGCTTGGACGGCAGGAACGTGTCGAGCATCTCGTCCACACCGTCGACCGCGAGTCGGGTCTCGATCGATTCGGTCAGCGCCGCGCCGGCGCCGAGCTGGGCGTCCCACCGGTGCACCGCGGTCTCGTGCGCCATCCGGCGGAACCAGAACCGCGCGACCTTGTCTTGCACGATCGACCAGTTCCACGCCGGAGCGTCCGGATCGGTCGATTCGAGGGCGGCGAGGATGATGCGGAACGACTCGTCCCACCACTCGATCACGGCGGGGCCGGTCGGCGCTGCCGGCTCGTCTTCGTCCGGCGGGGTGGACACGCCGCGAACGAGGTGGGCAGCGTGG
>Ga0190269_10000103_pt1 | contig 39933 bp, 31 predicted proteins | sample Popmic249IS_FD_133749 | JGI IMG/M metagenome (GOLD analysis project Ga0190269, IMG submission 133749) | Populus adjacent soil microbial communities from riparian zone of Blue River, Arizona, USA - 249 IS | ecosystem: Environmental > Terrestrial > Soil > Riparian zone | place: USA: Arizona... | reverse complement strand
TCCGCGCGATTCGAGCCGGGAAAGCAGGCGCGCGCAGCCCACGATGCCACGTCCACGTCGCGCAGCCCGCCCGCTCCGTTCTTCACGTCGGGCTCGAGCAGGTACGGTGAGTCCCCGTAACGCCGCCAGCGATCTTCGACCTCGCGCCCCAAGCGCGCGATGAAGCCCGGCAGCACGCTGGGCTGAAACAGCACCTCGGTGGCGTGCTCGCGCAGGCGCTCGCCGAGCGACACGCTGCCCGCAAGCGGCCGAAAGTCGAGCAGCGCCGTCGCGGTGGGCAGCGACTCGCGCGCGTCTTCGACCAGATCGGACAGGCGCATCACCTGATGACCGAGCGCGATGCCCGCGTCCCAGAGCGGATAGAGCATCGCCTCGACGAAGCCGGAGATCTGGGCCGTGTCGCCGTCGGTCACGAACAGTACGTCGAGATCGCTCTTCCAGCCCAGCTGCTCGCGACCGTAGCCGCCCACGGCGGCGAGGAGCGCGGCCGGGGCACTGCCGAGCGGCGCCTCACGCAGCGCCGCCGCGTACAGCTGCGACAGCAGCTCGTCTGCCAGCACCGCATGGCGCTGGGAGAGCGTCAGCCCGGCCGTGGCAGGCTCCGCGAGCAGCGCGCTCAGCGCATTTCGCTGGTCCAGGAAGCTTCGGACGGCAGGACGTAGACGTTCTCTGGAGGACACCATGTTGCACCGCAGCGGGACGCGACAAGCTCGCACAAGCGACTGACCTGCGCGAGCTAAAGCTGTTCTAGCATCTGCCCGCGCGCAGCGGACACCGGGCGGGGTCGCGGTTCGGTGACGGAAGCGCGGCCGTTTTCAGGTACTTACACGGGACCGTTCAGAGGAAATCTTCGTCGGCTGAGCCTGCAGGCCGGGGCGGTTCTTCCGTGTCGCAGTAGGGTGTGAGCGTGTCGCGCCCGGCGTGCTCGCCGCGGTCGTCGAGGAGCGCGTCGAAGCGCTGCACCAGCGCGGCCGCCACGTGACAGGTGCCCCGGTTGATCGAGCGCAGCACGCGCACGTGCCGCGCGAGGCTGCGCGCTGCACGAGGATTCGCTGCCACGCAGCGATCGAGCAGCGCCCCGGCCGAGGGCTCGAGCGACGCGATCGCTTCCTCATCGATCTCACACTCGTGACTGACCGCCGTGCCGAGGTGCTGCATCACGGGCACACGGAGCTTGTCGTTGGCCTTGATCAGCTCACACAGCTTGCCATCGCGCGCTTGCAAGAGATCCTGCAGGTCATCGGCCATGGCGCCGACCTGATTGGGCGCAAACACCTCCGCCAGGTGGCCGAGCGCGGAGCCGATGCTGCCCACCACGATCCCACCGCGCAAGGTCCCGATCACGCTGCGCGTGGTCGCGGCGCCCGCGGCAGCGCCGAGCACGAGGCCGACGCCCGCACCCCAGGTCTCGGGCGACATCGAAGTCGCGGCGCCGGCGAGCTCATCGAGGGTGTCCTTGCACACCTTCTTGTCGCGCAGGCGGGCGACGAAGCCGAGGCCCGTGTCCATGAAGCCGAACCAGGAGCGCCCGTCCGCGCTCGCGGGCGCTGCGGCGAGGCTGATGCAGACGAGGAGCGCGAGCGCCCCGCCGCGCGCGCGAAACATCCCTGCAGCTTTCATCGCGAAAACCTCATGTTTGGGCCCATGGCAGCGGCCGAGCGTAGCAGGCTTCGGGCGCCCGCAAGGCGTGACACTTTTGCATCACGCGCACACGAGCGCACTCGGCGTGTCCGGATCGACGCCCGCAATTGCGTCTTGCTCCTCGTGGTCCCTGCGCGGCGTACAGAGCACGAAGCCGTCCGTGCGCTCGCGCGTCGAAACGCGGCAGGGCGCGAGCTGACTCACAGCGCCGCGCCCGAGCGGCGGCCAGAGTGTGCGAGTGCCAGACCGGGTCCAGCTCGGCGGCCGTGGGCAGAGGGGCAAGACGACGCGTCTTCGCGAGCCGCGACGTTCGCACAGCCAGCACGGAGAAGCGCATGACACAAACGAAGCCACCAGCTGCGCCCGATCTGGACGCACCCCGCGATCTCTCGCGGAGCCGCGCGGCGCTGCTGCCACCCGAGGCGAGCAGCGCGCTCAGCTTGCACTCGGAGCGCAATCGCCTGGCGCACGCCATGCGCACGCTCCTCGCGCGTTACGCGACCGAAGTGCGGGCATTTTTACGCTCGCGCACGAGCAGCCGCTACTCGATGGAGGAGGTGTTCTCTTCGTTTTCGGAAGACGTGTGGAAAGGGCTGCCGCAGCTGCGCTCGGACGGGCCGGTGCGCTCGTGGATCTACGTGATCGCGCGCAACGCGCTGTCGCGACACGTGCGCTCGAAGCGCCGCTGGCGCAGCCGCTACACGTTCAGCGGCCTCGAGACCGCGCAAGCGGAGCTGCGCGGGTCGCTCGCGCCGCAGGGCGGAGGCATGGGTGAGCTCGCGCCGCTGGTAGCGGAGCTGAGCGAGGCCGATCGCCTGCTGCTGGAGCGTCGCTTGATCAAATCGCTGCCGTGGCGCGAGATCGCGCTGGAGTCGGCGCGCGCCGCGGGCGATGTGAGCGAGGCCAGCGTGACGCGCGAGAGCGCGCGGCTGCGCAAGCGTTATCAGCTGCTCGTGGAGTCGCTGCGCAAGCAAATCGCGGCGCGCGCCGACGCGAAGTGAGGCCCACTTTCACAAAACGCACGGTAGCGACCTCTATCAGCGTGAAAGCAGCGGGAACGACGGTCGCAGACGCGAGCGGCACCCGGTGCAGCCTCACAACACCGAACCCACTGACACGAAGGAATCATCATGAAGACCGAAATGAAGACCGCTCTCGTTGCGATTGAAGATGCCAGCCTCGAGACCGTTGCCGGCGGCAACGGCTACCCGGTCGAGATCAAGAAGCTCGACCTGGACCTGGACTTTTCGTTCAACTACCAGAAGAACGACATCGACTTCTCGCACAACAACGTGCAGGCGGTCGGCCCGGCGGTGTTCCAGTTCACGCAGCAGAACGTGAACGGCTCGGCGTCCTGAAGTTGACCTGGGGGCGGACGGCAGCTGCGCCGTCCGCCCAGCTCGTCTCGTGATGGGGTGCGTCCATGAAAGCCAGCCAATACAGCTCGCGTCGCGTGTACACCGTCTCGGAGAGCACCGGCACGGTCGGCAGCGGGATCCTCGGTGAGCGCACGATCAGCGCGCCGTGTGCCTCTCGGATCGTGGTCTCCGGGCCCTTTCAGGTGGAGCTGCGCGTGGACGAGAGCATGCAGGACGACGTGATGCTGCGCTTCCGTGCGGACGACAACGTCCTGCCGCGCGTGCGCGCCAGGCTGCGCGACGGCGCGCTGGAGATCGCGCTCGAAGACGGCATGTACTCGGACCTGAGCGAGCTGAAGGTCAGCGCGCGCGTGGGCCGCATCGGCGAGCTGTCGGCGAGTGGTCGCGCCAGCGTGACCGTACACGGCCTGTGCGGCGAGAGCGTGCTCTTGCAGGCGGCGCACGCCAGCGTGATCCACGCCGGCGGCGCCGCGCGGAACCTGCAGCTATCGGCGGCGGGGCAAAGCCTCGTGCGCCTGCACGTGAGCGAGGTGCGGCGGCTCGTGCTCGGCGCGTGTGATGCGAGCACCGTGCAGCTCGAGGGCGCATGTGACGCGCTGAGCCTCAGCGCGTCGGGCGCGGCGCGCGTATTTGCGGGCCGTCCTGCGTTTCAGGCGCGAGAGGCGCAGCTGGACGTGTCGGGCGCCACGCGCGTGAGCCTGTGCGTGCGCGAGCGTGTCACGGGGCGCGTGCGCTTTCCGGCGCGCGCCACGCTCGCCTGCCGCGGCGAGATCGACTTGCTCGGGCAATACGGCGTCGAGCCGCTGTCCTGAACGTGGTGCCGAGTCATGTGTAGAGCCGCGTTTTGTATCGCTCTGGCGCTGTGCATCGCGGCTGCCCCGGCTCGCGCGCAGCAGCCCACGCCGCCGCCCGGCGCCGCTGACAGCGTCAACGTCGAGCCGGCCGCGCGCAAGGTCGCGACGTTTGCGCAGGCGAAGCAGCTGCTCGTATCGCACCAGCCCAGCTTGAAGCAGCAGCTCGCGGCGCTGAGGCGCGCGGAGGCGCAGGTCGAGCAGGCGTTCAGCGGGCTCATGCCGCGCTTCGAGGTCGGGCTCGGAGCGGACTACGCGTTCGTGCGGCGCCCCGTGCTCAGCGCCGAGACCCTCGTGCTCGACGGGCGCAGCTTCGTGCCGAACGCCACCGCAGCGCTGTCCATCACGTTCTCTCTGGCACGCCTGACCTTGCTCGACGCGGCCCAGCAGCTCGTGGCTGCGGAGTCGCGCGGGCTCGCGGCGCAACGCCACCAGTTGATCGGCGCGCTAGCGGGCGCACTGCTCGGGCTGCTCGGCGCCGAGCGCGTGGCCGCGCGCAACGTCGCGGGCTACGCGGCCGCAGAGGAGCGCATGCGCCTGACGCAGCGCCTGCTCGAGGTCGGGCGCATCACGGCCGTCGACGCGCTGCGCTTCACGCAGGATCTGAGCGAGGCGCAGAGCGAGCGGGTGAGCGCCGTCGAGGCGCTGTCTCAGGCGCGCGAGGCGCTCGGCAGCGCGCTCGGTCTGCCCGAAGCGGTCGCGCTCGATGAAAACTTCGACGCGCTCGCGCTGCTGTCGGCGGCGGGCAGCGGCTGCCGTCCCATCGCATCACTCACCGCGCGCCCGGATCGGCTCGCCGCGGCCGAGCGCGTGGCCCAGGCGCAGACGAGCGTGCGGGCCGCGCGCCAGGCGTATCTGCCCGAGCTGCGGCTGACCAGCCTGTACAGCGCGCGCTTGAGCCCCGGCTTCGAGACGGCGTTTCTGGGCTCGCGCGAGCTGGTGCACGACTGGGGAGCGCGGGCGAACCTGGTGTGGACGGCGTTCGACGGCGGCGCGCGTGCCGCCGAGCTGCTGCGCTCGGAGGCCGAGCTCGTTCGACAACGCGCGCTCGAGCAGCAAGTCGTGATCGACACGGAGCTGGAGCAGCGGCGCGCACAGCGCCTCCTGTCCGTGTCGCAGGCCAACCTGGCTGCGGCCGAAGCAAGCGTGGACGCGGCCCGCAAGATCGATGGGCTGTCGCGCAAGGCGCTCGAGCTGGGCACGGCCTCTGCGCTCGAGGTGGTCGACGCGGCGCGCCGCGTGCGTGGGGTGGAGATCACGCTGGCCCTGCGCGAGGTCGAGGCGCTGTCCGCCCAGGTGCGGGCGCACATGGCGCTCGCCATCTGCGAATAGCCGGCGCAGGGCTTCACAAAGCGCGCGCTCGCGGACTCTTTCTGCATGTGAGGTCCGGCAGCCTGCCCAGCCCCTCACGCACATGACTCAAGGAGACACGCACATGGAGAAGCTTGCCACGAATCTGATTGCGCTCGAGGACCACCTGCTCGAGCCCGTCGCTGGTGGCTGCGCGTACGGCGCAGCGCTCGACGCGCTCAAGGGTCTGCACATCGGCGACATCAACATCGACGTCGACATCAACACGCAGCTCAACATCATCAACTTCATCGGCAACGTCATTCAAGCCGGCGGCGATGTGGCCATCCAGCTTGGCCAGCAGCAACAGGGTTGAGTGCATCCGGGCCCGCATCCACGACCATGACCTTCCCTTCTTTCAGGACCGTCCTCTTCACGTCCGCCGCTGGCATGACGGGCCTCGTCTGCCTGGCCGCGACGTTCGGCTCGCCCGCGCCACACGCGCAGGCCAGCGCGGGCGCGGTGAGCGTGACGACCGTGGTGAGAATGGTTGATCACAACGGCGGTCGCGGGATCCGCTCCGCGGCTCCCGACCTCCGCGGCCCCAGCCGCTCAGAGCTGCAAGCGCCGCGCGCTGTGCCGCAGCCGGGCCCCTTCGTGGGCGTAGTGCTGCCGGACCAGGCCGCGGACATCGTGGCGCCGCAGGCAGGCCTGGTCGAGGGCCTACACGCGGCTCTCGGGGAGATCGTGGATGCGGGCCAGTTGTTGGTGAGCCTGTCGGTCGAGCAGTCGGCGCTCGAGCACCAGCGCGCCGTGGCCGAGCGCGAAGCCGCGCGTGCCGCGCTGTCGCGCACGCGCCTCGAGCGGGTGCACGCGCAGGAAGAGGCCGCGCGCAGCGAGCGCCTGTCCGGCGAGGGACTGGTGACGTACGAGCAGCTGTCACAGGCGCGCTTCAAGCTCGACGAGAGCCGCGCGCTGTCAGCCGAAGCCGAGTCGCGCCTCGCGGAGCGCACGGCGCGCGCGGAGCAGCTCGCCGCGCTGCGCGACCAGACGCGCGTCAGCGCGAGCTTTCGCGGCCGGGTGGCCGTGCGTTACGTGTCTGCGGGCGCGCGCGTCGCGGCCGGTACGCCGCTGCTGCGTTTGATCAGCGACGGCGCCGTGGTGCTGCGCTTCGCCATCCCGGAGCAGCTGAGCGAGCTGCGCGCAGGCGCCGCCGTGGAGCTCGTGCCGGTGGAGCATCCGGAGCTGAAGTTCAGCGCACGGGTATCGCGCGTCGCTCCGGAGATCGACGCCGCCTCGCGCATGCGCACCGTGGAGGCCGTGCCTCTGAATGCGCGGCAGCTGACGGAAGCGGGCCTCATCGGTGCCATCGTGAACGTGCAGCTCAAAGCGGCAGGTGCCTCGTGAGCGCCCTCTTCCGCAGCCGTGCGATGCAGCACGCGAGCGAGCCGCAAACCGTAGCTGCGGTGCTGCGGCTGTCGCCCGTTTGGACACGCTGGGCCTACTGGCTGATCCTGGGCGGCGCGCTGACGGCGCTCGCGTACCTCGGCCTCGCGCACGTAGACGAGTGGGCGCAGGGCCCCGCGCTCATCCGCGTGGAGGGCACGACGGAGCTCACCGCGGCGGCGGCCGGTACGGTCGCGAGCATCGAGGTCGAGCCGGGCGCGAGCGTGGCCGAAGGCGCGCTGCTCGTGCAGCTGAGCTCGGACAACGAACGCGCGCAGCTCGAGCGCCTGGAGCAGGAGTTCAAGCTGCAGCTCGCGCGCAGCCTGCGCGATCCGTCCGACCACGCAGCGCGCCAGAGCCTCACCACGTTGCGCGTGGAGCGCGACCTGGCGCGCGCGCGCGTGGCCGAGCTGTCGCTGCGAGCGCCGCGCGCGGGCGTGGTGGAGGACATCGCCGTGCGGCGCGGTCAGGCGCTTGCGCCTGGCGATCAGATCGTGACGATCGGCGGGCACGACCGCGTGTGCTCGGTGTGGGCGCTGTTGCCCGGGCGCTATCGGCCCGAGCTGGAGCACGGCGCCGACGTGCGCTTCAACGTGCATGGTTACCGCTACGCGCAGGCCCGCGCGAGCGTGAGCGCGGTCGGCGCGCAGGTGCTCGGGCCCCGCGAGGTGAGCCGCTACCTCGGCAACGAGACGGTGGGGGCGCTGGAGCTGCAGGGCCCGACGGTGATCGCGAAAGCGCAGCTGTCCGACTGCTCGTTCGTCTCGGACGCGAGCACGTTCCGCTTCCATCAAGGCATGGGCGGCTCGGCCGAGGTTCGGCTGCGCTCGCAGGCGCTGTGGGCGGTGTTGATTCCCGGTCTGCGCAAGGTCTTCCGGTGGCTCGATGACAATTGACCTGAAATCCACGAGTGCGCTGTTGTCGCGCTTTCCTGCGCTCGCGCGCGTGGGCGCGGTCGCGCAGAAGAAGGTGCCGTTCGTCGCGCAGCACTCGAACGTGGAGTGCGGCGTGGCTTGCATGTCGATGGTGCTCGAGTTCCACGGCAAACACGTCTCGCGCGAGGAGCTGCGCGCAGTGCTCGGACCCACGCGCGACGGCGTGCGCGCGGCGCATCTGCTGCGCGCCGGGCGGCACTACGGGTTGCAGGCGCGCGGGTTCAAGGCCGAGCTGGACGCGCTCGCGCACTTGCCGCGCGGGACGGTGCTGCACTGGCAGTTCAATCACTACGTAGTGCTGCAGCGCGCGACGAAGCAGTACATCGAGATCGTGGATCCCGCGCGAGGTCCGCGCCGCGTGCCGCGCGCCGAGGTCGACAAGGCGTTCACCGGGGTGGCGCTGACGTTCGAGCCTGGCGCCGACTTCGTGGCGAGCGACAGCCGCCCTGAGCGGCGCGGCATCTACGCGAACATGTTGCGCTCGGGCGACTGGGGCCGGATCATCAGCGTCTCGTTCGCGGCGCAGCTCGTGACGTTGGCGCTGCCGTTGCTCGTGGCGATGATCGTGGATCGCGTGCTGCCGCGCAGCGACGCGCAGCTCCTGTACGTGGTGGCGTTTGGCCTGGGGCTGCTCGTGGTGTTTTACTGGTTGACGCAGGTCGTGCGCGGACATCTGCTCTTGCACCTGCGCAGCGTGCTCGACGCGAAGCTCTCGCTGCAGCTGGTGGATCGCATGCTGGCGCTGCCGTTCACGTTTTTTCAGCAGCGCAGCGTGGGCGACCTGATCCTGCGGCTCGAGAGCAGCAAGCTGATCCGCGAGGTGTTCACGGCGGGCGCGCTGTCGGCGGTGCTCGACGGCACCATGATGCTGCTGTACCTCGCGCTGCTGCTCGTGGTCAGCCCCATGTTGACCGCGGTGGTGCTGGGGCTCGGTGCGATCAACGTGATCATGCTGCTCGCGATGCGGGGGAGGCGCCGCGCGTTTCAGTCCGAGCTGCTCGAGCGCCAGGCGACGAACGAGAGCTACCAGTACGAGATGCTGCATGCGATCGAGACGATCAAGGGCATGGGCACGGAGCACCGCGCGGTTGATCGCTACGGCAATTTGTTCGTCGACTTGTTGAACAATCAGATCGCGTACGGGCGGCTCGAGATCTTGTTTCAGTCGCTGACCACCGTGCTGCGCCTGGCCGCGCCGCTCGTGATCTTCACGCTCGGTGCGCTCGAGGTGCTGTCCGGCAGCATGAGCGTGGGCACCATGCTCGCCATCAACACGTTTGCGGTCGGCATCTTCGATCCGCTGTCGCGGCTGGTCGAGAAGCTCGAACAGTTCGAGCGCATGGGCCTGTACGTGGAGCGCATGCTGGACGTGTACGACAGCCCGCGCGAGCAGGAGCTGGGCAAGGCCCCGCTGCACGAGCCCCTGCGCGGGGCAATCGCGCTCGAGAACGTCAGCTTTCGCCACGGCCCGCTCGAGCGCGACATCGTCAGTGAGGTCTCGCTGAAGATCCAGCCGGGCGAGTTCGTGGCGATCGTGGGTCCATCGGGCGCGGGCAAGTCCACGCTCGCGAGCTTGATGCTCGGTCTGTACAAGCCCACGGCGGGTCGCATCTCGTACGACGGCCGGCCGATGCAGGAGATCGAGCTGACGTCGTTGCGCGCGCAGATTGGCCTCGTGACACAACAGTGTCAGCTGTTCTCGGGCACCATCCGCGCGAACATCGCGAACCATGATCCCGAGATCGGTCAGGACGAGATCGAGCGCGCGGCGCGTCTGGCGCTGATCCACGACGACATCATGCGCATGCCAGCCGGTTACGACACGATGCTCGCGACCAACGGCAGCTCACTGTCGGGAGGCCAGCGCCAGCGCATCGCCCTCGCGCGAGCGCTCGTGCGGCGCCCGGCGGTGCTGGTGCTGGACGAGGCCACGAGCGCGCTCGACAGCGCGAGCGAAGCGGGCATCCAGGCGGCCCTCGAGGGCCTGCGCTGCACGCGCATCGTGATCGCGCACCGCCTGAGCACGGTGGCGCGCGCGGACCGCATCCTGGTCGTGCAGGATGGCAAGATCGTGGAGCAGGGCGTCCCACTCGAGCTCCTGAACCGCGGCGCCGTCTACGCCAACCTCGTCGCTCAACAACAGGGCCGCCCGGCGTCTCCTCCGCCGCTGCCAGCGGCAGAAGCTGCGCGCACAGACATCCCGGAGGTCAAACCCGACCTGGTGATCACCCCGGCCGACCCCCCATCTGACAATCCAATCTTCCCGCGTCGCCGCAGCGGTCGCTTCCACCCCGTGAAAGTTACGACCCCAGGCCTGGTCCCGACGAAACCGGACCCGGGAGTCGCAGTCATGGTGTGCCAACTGATCGGCCGCGACGACGCTGCGCGCTGAGCGGGCATCTGGATGGTCAGCGGCGCGGCGAGCTCACGGTCAGCTGAGCTGCGCGCCAGGGGTTCGGGCCCAGGCGCCGACCAGTGCGGGGCCGATGAGGACTGGCGAGATGCATGCCGCCTCGGTGCGCAGGCGCTGCTCGAGCGTCTCGATGTCCACGTCTTCGCGCCGTGCGCTGCCGCTCGCCACGATCGCGGGCAGGAACGCTCGCATCGCATGTGTCAGCTGCGCCCAGCCATCCGCCTGCGCTCCCAGCTCCACACGCGCTTCGACGCGCGTGTCCGGCGCGGGCAGTCCGGCCTCCCGGAACAGGCGCGGCAGCTCGAGACCGAAAGTCAGATCGCGGCCAGCGTACACGAACGCGTCCCGGATCCGCTCGGCGCACCACTGTGCGAGCTCGCAGCGTGGCTTACAGCTGAACGGCTCGATGAAGATCTCCTGGAACGCGACGATGCCGCCCGGCCGGAGCATGCGCGCGACACACTGCAAGAGTGCGCTCGGCCGCGGCAAATACATCAGCACCATGCGCCCGATCACGGCGTCGAAGCGCTCGCCCTGGAGCGGATGATGTGAGTGCTCGACCCAGTCGGCGAGCTGCGCGATCGCGAACTGACAGTTCGTGAGGCCTGCCGCAGCCGCGCGTCCTTCCCCGACCCGCACGACCTCTGCAGACTGATCGACACCGGTCACCCGCCCGGTCGGTCCCACGAGCTCTGCAGCCACCAAGCTCACGTCACCCGGGCCGCAGCCGAGGTCGAGGACGCGCATGCCGCGCGTGAGCCCAGCACGTGACAAGAAGTCTTTCGTTAGCCCGCGTTGGTAGTCAGCCTGCTCGATGAGGCGTTGAATCTCGACCGGAGCGTGCCCCAGAAAGTACGTCCCGTAGTTTGTGGTCATCAGCAATCTCCTGTGTTGCCTCAAGGGCCACGAGGGGCGTGGCGATGCCACGTTGTGAACGAGCCCACTGACGTCCCGCACCCCGGACGTATACTGCCGGGGGGTGAGGTCCATGACACAACGCGTGCCCTTGCAGCCGATGGCGGCGTCGGGCCGAGCTGATGCCGATCTCGTGGGGCGCAGGCACGAGCTCGAGCGCTTGCACCTGCACTGGCAGCGCGCGTGCGCGGGCCAGCGCGAGAGTGTCCTCGTGAGTGGCGAGCCGGGCATCGGCAAGACCACGCTCGTGCGCCACTTTGCAGCCCAGCTCGGCGACGACGCGCTCGTCCTGTGCGCTCCCGGGCGTCGCGCGGCCGAGGTCCCGCCTCTGTGGCCGTGGATCACGCTGGCGCGCGAGCTGCTCGCGGCGTGTCCCGAGTCGCTGCCCGCAGCGGCTCACGTGCTCGATGCGGTGGCACCGTGGATCCCGGGCATCGCGCCACGCCAGGCGGCGCTGAACGCGGCGCTCAGGTCCACCCGCTTCCTGCTCATCGACGGCCTGGCGCAGCTCGTTCGCGAGACCGCCGAGCGCAAGCGAGTGTGCGCGTGGCTCGAAGATCTCCAGGATTACGATCCCGATTCGCTCGAGGTCGTGCAGGAGCTGTTGCAGCGTGCCGCTGCCGGCGGAGTGTTGCTGATCGGGACCTGTCGCGTGGCCGAGCTGATGTCGGCCGAGCACGCGCTGGGCTCCACCCTGCAGCGCTTCGAGCGCAGCATCTCGCTGCATGGGCTTCGCGCCGACGAGATCGCGGAGCTCATGGCTGCGACGCTGCGCCGCCCGGTAGGCCTCGCCCTTGCGCAGCGCGTGCGCTCTCGCGCCGACGGCAATCCACTGTACGTGCGCGCCGTGCTCAGCGTGCTGGACGGCATGCCGCGACCGGAGCTCGGCAGCGTGGACGTCGAGCAGATCCGCCTGCCGGAGTCGCTACGACGTGCCGGCAGCTGCCAGCTGCAAGCGCTGTCGCAGGCGTGTCGCGACGTGCTGAGCTTCGCTGCCGTGCTCGGGCGTGAGTTCGAGCTGCAGACGGTCGCGGACATGGCAGGCGCGAGCGCGAGCGCGCTCAGTCTGCTCATGCAGGAAGCTGCGCGCGCGGGCGTGGTGAGCTTCGACCCGCAGCTCAGGGGGCGTTATCGCTTCACTCATGCGCTGCTCCACGAGTGGCTTCGCGATGAGCTTGCGCCCGCGGCGCTCGCTCGCGCGCACGTGCTCGCTGCGGGGGCGCTGCTTCGGCGCGGGGAGGGGGCCCGGGACCTGCGGCGCCTGTACAGCGCGGCGAATCACTGGCTCTGCGCCGGCGATCGTCGGAGCCTGGAGAGCGCGGCCGATGCGGCGCAGCGTGCGGGAGAGAGCGCGCGTGAGCGCGGCGCGGACGCCGAGAGCATCGAGTCTTTCAAGGTGGTGGTGAGTGCGCTGCGCCAGCAGCTTGCGGCTGACGGCGGCGAGCGACGGCTCCCGCTGCGCGCGGCGCTGGCCGCGGGCCTGCTCGATCTCGCGGAGGCGCAGTGGCGCGCCGGTGAGCAGCCCGCAGCGCTCAGCGGCCTGCTCGAGCTTGCGAGCCTCGCGTGCGAGCTGCAGGACGCGGAGCTGCTGGTGCGCGCGGCGCTCGTAACGTTGGACAATCGCAACGTGCATCTCTCGCCCGAGCAGCAGCTGCTGTGCGATCGTGCGCGAGAGAGGCTCTCCGACGTCAGCCCCGCTTTGCGCGTCCGCCTGCTCGCGAGCCTCGGCGCGCAGCAGTGTCTCGCCATGGACAGCGCCGCGGGCGCGCGCTTGACGGTGCAGGCCGAGGCTGCCGCTGTCAGCGGCGAAGTCACCGACCCGCAGGCGCAGCTCGCGCTCCTGAACGCGCAGTTGCTAGCGAGCAACAGCGCCGCCGGGCATGAAGCCCGTCGCGGGCTGGTGGAGCGATACTGCGCGCACGCTGCGGCGCACGGCGATCACTTCGCGGTCGCGTGGGGGCAGACCGCATCGCTGCACCTGGCGCTCGGCGCTGCGGACGCGGAGAACCTGGCCCGCTGCGAGCGCGAGCTTGAGCGCTCTGCTCGTGCGCTGGGGAGCCGTTTCCGCTGGGACTACGACGCCAATCGCTGGGCGCTCGCGTTCATGCGCGGCCAGTTCAGCGAAGCGCGGCGCCTGCTCGATGCACTTGCGCCCGAGGACGAGCACGCTGGCTCCTCCGTGCCGGTGGTGCACCTGAGCGCAACACTCGCGTTGGCGCGCGTGACGGCGCAGCCAGCGCAGGTGCTCGAGGCTTTCAGCGCTGCCTCGGAGGAGCTGCTGCGCATCCCCGTATTTGCGGCCGTGCGGGTCGCGATGCTCGCGGACGTCGGAGAGCTCGACCAGGCGCGCATCGAGCTCACACGAATACCGGCAGATGCGTGGTCTTCTGCGTACGGGCAGTGCTGTCTCGCGCAGGCCGCGCGAGAGCTGAACGACGTCGCCTGGGCGCAGACGCTGTACGCGGCGCTGCTGCCAGCGGCGAGTCGCTTCTCCGTGCTGCCAGGTGGGCTGATCTCACAGGGCCCCGTGGCCCACTATCTCGGGCTCGCCGCCGCGACGTGCGGGCTCGACGAGGAGGCCATCGCGCAGCTGCAGGCGGCGATCGCGTGCAGTCAGCGCATGGGGGCGATGCCCGCGCTGGCGCGCAGTCACTACGAGCTCGCACGGGCGCTGCGCGATGCACGCCAGCCGGCGCGCGCGGTGGAGCACGCACAACTCGCGCAGCAGCTCGCGGCGACACTCGGTATGCCTTGGCTCGGTACGCGTGCGGAAACGCTTCTGAGAGAGCTCGCCGCGGGCGCGCCCGAGTCGCCGCGCCGGGATGCGAGACCGCACAACGTCTGGCGCCGCGATGGCGAGCTCTGGTGCGTGTCCTTCGGCGGACACAGCGTGCGGCTCGTCGATCGCAAGGGCCTCGACTACGTGGCCCAGCTGCTCGCACGGCCGAATGAAGCGCTGCACGTGCTGGAGCTCGTCGCAGCGCAGTCGGGCGCGGCGGCAGCTCATGGCGGCGAGCACGACGCCTCGCTGTCGCAGCGAGGCGTACTGGAAGGCTACGAGCAGGCGCTGGATGCGCGCAGCCTCGTCGCGTACCGGCTGCGACTGACCGGGCTCCAGGGCGAGCTCGACGAGGCCGTTGCGCGCGCCGATCTCGGCCGCTGCCAACGGCTGCAGGCCGAGCGCGAGCTGCTGCTGCATGAGCTGAGCTCCGGTGGGCGGCTGCGCAGCCGATCCGTCGAGCGCGCCCGCAAGGCGGTCTACAACCGGGTGCGCGAGTCGATCCGGCTCATCGAGTCGCTGCACCCGAGCCTGGCGCGTCACCTCGAGCGCAGCGTGCGGACCGGGGTGTACTGCAGCTACCGGCCCGAGCACGATGTGCGCTGGGCGCTGTGATCGCGCGCAACTATCCGTAGATATAGGATAATTTAATTTAGCGCTACGGCTAATCCTCCGCTCGACAGATACTTAGCGAATACGCTAAGTAATGCTCAACCAAACTGGAGGCACTCATGGGCGAACAACACCACCACGAACGACCCCGCGCGAACCCCGATGCGCCGGTGCAGAACCTCGTCACGTACGTGGCGAAGCAGGGCGCGCAGGATGCGTTGCTCGAGCTCGTCAAAAAGCACGAGGTCGCGCTGCGGAAAGTCGGCCTGGTCACGGCCACGCCGTTCAAGGTTTGGAAGGCTTTCAACATCCGAACGGGCGAGCACTCGATCGTGGAGTTCTTCGAGTGGAAGGACGGGAAGTCGTCCGACGTGGCGCATCAAACGCCAGAGGTCATGGCGGTCTGGGAGCCGATGGGCCCGGTGCTCGAAGATCTCCGCATCTGCGAAGTCGAGCTGGTCTGAGCTGCGGGCGCATTGGATCCCGAAACCAAGCTCGCAGCACTCGATGCCGTGGTGGCCGCGCTGGCGCATCCCGCTCGTCGGCAGATCCTGCTCACCATCCACTTTCGTGGTGGGCAGGCCACGGCGGGCGAGATCGCTGGGCGCTTCGCGCACAAGTGGCCCACGACGACGCGCCACCTGCGCGTGCTGGAAGAAGCGGGCCTGTTGCGCCATGAGAAGCAAGGGCGCCATCGCATGTACGTGGTCGACCGCGAGCGCCTGGCGCTCCTGCGCGAGTGGCTGGCGTGGTTCGATACGCCTCCCGGCTAGCTCCAGGAGATGAAGACGCGCTGTCCGTACGGTCACGACACCACCACGGCTTGCGGCTGATTCGAGCCAGCTGGGTATGCTGCTTCGGCACGCCGGCCGGCGTCGCGGCTCGCCGCACCCTGCCGCTGATGGCTGCTGCGCCTTCGCATGCATCGAAGAAACGCTGCCGGTAAGCGCGGATCACAACGCAGGCATGCGTGGTGCTGACGGGGCTGCTCTTGGCGCGGCTCCGGCCGCCGCCGCCGACGGGCTTGACCCCTGCACCTTCTTGCGCCGCTGCGCACGTTGTATCGCACCGGATGTTGAACAAATCTGAAACTCGAATGGTATCTATTGCGCAAACATGTGCGGCTCTCGTACATCGTTCGAATGTGCGGCGCCCACGACCTCCGTAATACGCTATTCACACTCCTCCTCGCGGCATGCTCCAGCAGCGGCGGCGCCACTTCAGGCGTGGGCACGGAGAATGGACCCCCTGGCGGGGCCGTAGCTAGCGGCACCGGGGGCAGCGGCGTCGCGGGCTCGGGCGCGGCTGGCACAGGCCCGCGCGCCGGCGCACCGAGCAGCGTGCCGACGGGGACGTCCGGCCGCGGGTCGACCCCGCCTGCTGCGACCGGCGGCGGAGCGGGCGCAGGCGGCGCAGCAGCCTCTGCAGCTGGCAGCGGCGGTGTCGGGCCCATCGGCCCTGCAGCTGGGGGCGGCGGCACCGGGCTGGGTGCAGCGGGTGCAGCGGGTGGCGGCGCTCAGCCGACCGGCGAACCCGTCTGGAACGATCCCGGTACGATGCCCTGGGTACGCGTGCCGAAGGAGAAGGTCGCCGAGGAGTGCAAGCTCGACCCCGACATGCTCGCGTCGAAGGACGGCATGTTCGATTCCGGCTGGGCCGTGGTGCGCTACGGCAAGCTCTGCCACGAGGCTGGCCCCCGAGACACGCCTACGGAAGCCTACTCGGCGACGAAGACGCTCGGAGCGTTGGTCACGGGCATCGCCTCGTACGAGACGCGCATGTTTCAAAAGACCGGCCCGCGCACCGGTCAGCTGCTCGACACCGATCTCGCGAGCCACTGGCTCACGAGTCAGAGCTACAACAAGGATGCCTTGCTGGCTCACGTGTTAGGCATGGTGGGACACAACTCGGACCTGTCTTACGGCCAGAAGAAGTACATGTACGACACCGTTGGCTCGGTCCAGATCAATACGCTCGGCACCATGGTCAACGCGGCCATCTCTCAAGACGCTGCGCGCCTCGGCAACAACATCGAGGCCTTCACCAAGAAGTATCTGTTCGACGCGCTCGGCATGACGGACTCCACGTGGACCGGAGCCGTGTACGCCTACACCTGGAGCACGACGTTGCGAGACATGGCGCGCGTCGGCGTGTTGATGGTCCACCGCGGCATGTGGAGCGGCAAGCGCGTGCTCGAGGAGAGCTGGGTCTACAAGATGACGCATCCGTCGTTCGAAGATGCGAACACCGGGTACGGGTACTTGACCTGGTTGAACGCGCGCACGGGCAGCACCGGACCTGGAGGAGCGTTCGGTGGCACTGCCGCAGACACGTGCGCGCCGGCCTCGATCTGGCCGCGCTACCCGCACCCCGTCTCGAACGCGCCCGACTGCAACTACGGTTCGATGGGCTGCGCACAGGAGCAGGACGTGGGCGCCTGGAGCGCGCAGGGCGCCGGCGGTCAGTTCATCGTCGGGCACCCTGGCCTCGACCTCGTCATCGTGGCCAAGAACTACGACGCGATGGGCGGCCCCGAAGGCATGTGGAACGCGGTTCGCCCGGCCCTCGTGGCCCACGACGCAAAGTTCAAGGGCGACGAGAAGGCGTTCTGCGATGCCTACGGCACGAACAAGTACGCGCCCGATCTGCAGACCCCCTGGAAGGCGCCGTACGATGCACCCGCGATGATGAAGTGATACGAAGGCCCGGTCCCGAGGATCGCAGTTTCCGTCAAGCACGCGTGCGCGTCCCGGGGCATCGTACCGGGCGTGGCAGACAGCACGACCCTCGCAGCGCACCGCACTCGCATCGAGCGCGTCATCGGGTTCATGGAGGCGCACCTCGATGAGCCCCTCGATGTGCGCACGCTCGCCCGCGTGGCGGCCTACTCCGAGTTCCACTTTCACCGCGTGTTTCGCGCCATCACAGGCGACACGGCCAAGAGCTACCTGCGGCGCCTGTTGCTGGAGCGCGCCGCGCGCGAGCTCCGGCAAAGCGAGCACAAGGTGGTGGAGATCGCGTTGCGCGCAGGCTTCGAGGCGCACGAAGCTTTCACGCGCGCGTTCACGGCCCAGTTCGGTGTGCCGCCGCGCGCGTATCGCAGCGCGCACCAGCACCGCGCAACCGAGCTCGCCGGGCCCGAAGCGGACTTTGCGCACGTCGAGTCGCGCGCTGCGCTCGCGCTCTGGGGGCGGCGGCATGTCGGTGAGTATGCCGCCGTGGGCGGCACGTGGCAGGCGCTGTTCGAGCTGTGCGGGCAGCACGGCCTCGCGCCTCGAGCCACGATCGGTCTGTGCTGGGACGACCCGGAGGTCACACCCGCAGACGCCTTCCGCTACGACGCCTGCGTGGCGCTCGAGCACCCGCCGCCGCAGGGGACGGGGCTGGTCGTACACACGCTCGGCCCGGGTCGGTTCGCCGTCGCGATCCATCGGGGAGGCTACGAGCACATCGGCCAGAGCTACGCGCAGCTGATGCGCTGGGCGCTCGAGCGCGATTTCACGCTCAGCACCGAGCCCACGCTCGAGCACTACCAGATCGGTCCCGGCGCAGCGGCGCCTGACGCATACCGCACGGAGATCGCATGGCGACTCGCAGAAAGCGTCTGATCCTCTGGAGTGCGATCGTCAGCACTGGCCTGCTGCTGTCTTTGGCCTACGCCTTCGAGCGCATGACCGAAGCGCCCATGTTCGTACCGGGCAGCGTGGCCGAGCGCATCGCCGCGCGCGGCGAGACCTTGCAGCCGCAGGCGAGCGATCCGGCTCCCGATCGCTGGCAGGTCACCCACGACGTCACGCTGCATCGCGTCAGCCTGGGCAGCGGGCCACCTGTGCTGTTCGTCCACGGCGGGCCAGGGTTTCCGCCGCTGCAGCCACCAGCGGCGCTCACCTCGCTGGCGCGCGATCACACCGTCCACGTCTATCACCAGCGCGGCTGTGGCCACTCCACGCGCCCGCTGCACGCAGCGCCGGCCGGATCGTTCTACGCCAAGCTCAAAGCCGTGGAGGACCAGCTCGGACTCGCCGAGCAGCTCGCGGACATCGAGCGTATCCGGCGTCGCCTCGGCGCCGACCAGCTGCGTCTCGTCGGCCATTCCTTCGGAGGACTAATCGCGGCGCTCTACGCTGCCGAGTTCCCGGCGCGCGTCTCTCACCTGCTGCTGGTCGCGCCCGCGCCGCTCGTCGTCATGCCCAAGCCAGGTCCAGACCTGTTCGCCTTGACGCGCGAGCGGCTGCCCGGGTCCGAGCGCAAAGCCTACGACGACTATCTCGCACGGTATTTCGACTTCGGGTGGGCGCTCGATCGCGACGATGAAACGCTCGGGCGCTTCTACGCGGAGTTTCAAACGTTCCATGCGCGCGCCACGGGCACAGCTGTACAGCCGCAGCCGAGCGCGGCGGGCGGCTTTCTGGTGCTCGCGACCTACGCCAGCCTGGGCCAACGTCACGATTACCGTCCAGCCTTCGCGCGCATCACCGCCCACACGCTGGTGCTTCACGGCGCGCGCGACCTATCACCGGAAGCAGACAGCCGCGCCGTGGCTGAGGCCATTCCCGGGGCGCAGCACGAACGCGTGTCCGCAGGACACTTCATCCTCGAAGAAGCGCCGGAAGCCGTGGCCGCTGCACTGGCCAAGCTCGAGTCCATGGCTGCGCTCAGCGCCCGCTGAGTCGCCGTCCGTGGCTTCAGCCGATAGGCGGCTTGCCCCCTGTGATCGGATGTGGATAGTGGAACGGCAGCGCCCACGAGCCGGTCTGATCTTGCGCGTAGGTCGGAGGCGCGCTCGGCTCGAAGCGCTGGCTGGCGGGCGCGGATGGGCGGCCGGCTGCAACGGCCTCCGGCGGTAGCGAGCCGTAGAAGGACGGCACCCAGCGCACCACGCGCAAGCGCCAAGCGTCGGCGCGCAGCACGTATTCGTTTTCGTATACGCCCTCGGCCCAGCCGTACCCCGGTGAGCCATCGGCGAGCGTCATCGCAAACTGCGCGAGCGCGCGGAAGCGGCCGAGCGCGTGTACGGGAGGCTCGCTGAGTGTCACCACGCCCTGCATCTGGATGTGGTTATGGAGCTCGTTGCGCCCGCGACCTGCGCGACCACCGCCGAGCACCTCGTGAAAGAACGTCCGCAGCTGCTCCGTGCCGCGGTACACCCCACGCCGGCCGATCTCGACTTCACCATCCTCGGCAAACAGCGCGACGATGGCATCCCACATGCGATTGTCCAGATAGTAGCCGTAGATGTACTGCAAACGCTCGATGGCCAACGTGGCCTCGAGACGCAGGACCCGCGCCTCCAGCGCCTCGATACGATCTTGTGCTTGGTCTGACATGAGCCGCACCGTAGCGGTGCAGAAACGGACCGACAATCCAGTCAGGCCGGGTGGCTCAACGCGCAGCACGCTGCCCGCTCAGCGCGAACGGCGCTGCGCGCGACGCGCCCAGCTCGAGCTCTCGCAGCAGCGTGCGCGGCGTGACGCCGGCGATCACTCGAAACTCGCTGATGAGATGTGCCTGATCGTAGTAGCCGCAGTCGAGCGCGATCGTCGCCCAGTCGAGGCCCGCCGCGTGGCGCGCGGTGCGCAGCGCGCGGTGAAAGCGCGTGAGTCTCGCGTACGCCTTGGGGCTCATGCCCACGGCCTCGCGGAAGACGCGACGCAGGTTCCGCGCGCTCACACCGAGCTCGCGTGCGACGGCGCTCACCTTGCCGCTCTCCAGCTTGTCGGCGGCCGCAAGCAAGAGGCCTGTGTGGGCACGTTGAGCATCGGTCGCGGCGAGACGTTCGGCGATGGCCGCTTCGACGACGGCTGCCGCTCGCAGCGGCTCGCGCGCGCGAGCGAGCCGCTCCTCGAGCTGCCGCGTGGCAGCGCCGCCCCACAGCTCGTCGAGCGCGACGACGCGCCCTGCGATGTGAGAAGCGGGGACGCCGAGCACGGCCTCGTGTGCGCCGAGGCGTAGAAGTGCGACGACGGCCCGCTGCCCGGCGCGGATGAGCTTGCGATGCGCGCGCTCTCGCGGGCCCATGGCGTGCACGTCCACACCTCCTCGAGCGGACGGCCCGAAGCGCACGACGAGTTGTGGCTCGGCGCGCGGGATCGCGACACCAGGCGTATCCGACACGAATTCATCCACGATGAGCGTCGACAACACGGAGCTCACCCTCGCACTGGGCGCGATGAGGCGATGGTTCGCGGAGCTCGTGATCACGTCCGTATTGTGCCGTGATGCGTGCGAAGTGCAACCGCGAGGGGTTTGGCCGTTTCCTCCAATCCTTGCCGCGCACCGACAACTAACATCTCACACATGAAGATTCTCATCACTGGAGCGACCGGTAAGGTCGGAAGTCGACTCGTCAAACGTCTCGCGCAGAGGGGCGACAGCGTGCGCGCGCTCGTGCGCGATCGCGCTCGCGCACACGATCTCCGCAAGGATCACGTGGAGCTCGCAGAGGGTGACCTGCTCGACGAGGCGTCTCTCGCGAGCGCGGTGCGGTCCGTCGATGCCGTGGTCCACTGCGCGGCTTTCTTCCGCGGAGCTACCGAGGAGCAAGCGCACGCCGTCAACACGCTCGGTTCGCAGCGCCTCGCGCAGGCCGCGCGCAAGGCCTCTGTGAAGCGCTTCGTCTTCACGAGCACGGGCCTCGTGTACGGAGCGAACGGCGGTCGGCTCGCCCGGGAGGATGACCCGTGCGCGCCGAGCGCGGCGTATCCAGTCAGTAAGCTCAGCGCAGAGCGCTGGCTACTCGCGCTCGAGGATCTCGATGTACGCGTGCTCCGGCTGCCTTTCGTCTACGGTGATGGCGATCCGCACATCGAGGAAGTCGCCCCCATGATGCGCGGCTTCGCACCGACGCAGCGCATGTCGATCGCCCACCACGTCGACGTCGCGCAAGCGGTCGCGCGCGTGCTCGACGCCTCAGCGCCGGCACATCGCATCTACAACGTGGTCGACGATGAGGCCCAGGATCTGGCGACTCTGCTCGCGTCCGTGGGCGCGCCGCCGCCGGACGGCTCGGATGTCACGCGCGGGCGTGACTTCGATGCGCTGCTCGACGGCAGTCGCATCCGCGACGACCTCGGCTTTGCACCGAAGTTCCCTCGCCTCGCCGATGCGATCGCCGCCGGTGCCTAGCCCGAGCTCGCCGGGTTTGTGCCGCTATGTGCCAAGCCCAACGCCGAGGCGCACGACAAACTCCTGGATTTCCGCAGCCCGCGCGTTGGCACACCGGCTGCACTGCGGCGCGCAAGGGTGGCACTGCAGGAGGCGTCTATGCCGACGAAGATTTGGGGCGGGCAGCGGGTGTCTGGGTGGCTTGCGGGGGGCTCGAGCCTGGCTTGGGGGCTGTGCCTGTTCTGGGGTGCGGGCTGCGCGGACGGCGAGATGAGCCGGCAGCCAGCGGCGGCGCCTGCCAAGTCGGAGACGACCGCGCCGATCGAGCGCGCGGATCCGATGCAGATCGCGAACACGCCGCTGCCGCAGGGCTCCACGCCGAAGATGGAGCCGATGCTGGGCGCGGCGTTCCCCGAGCTCGGCAGCACGGCGTTCGAGACCGCGAAGGACGTCGATGATGGCTCGCGCCGGCCGAGCCGCGGTGGAGATTTCGACGATGGACGTGCGGAGACCGCGGGCGATGCGGTGCCGCCGCCCGCTGGGCCGACCGCGACCGCCCCGGCCACGGCGGCGCCGGTTCCGGCTGCTGGGAACCCCGGCGTCACGCCAGGTGCGGCTCCGCAGCAGCCGCGCGATGCTGCGGGCAACACAGCGAGCAGCGCTGCGATGCGCGAGATCGTCGAAGCCGACGTGGTGCAAGCGCAGGGCGACGTGCTGTACGTGCTCAATCGCTACCGCGGCCTCGTGCTCATCGACATGTCACAACCTGACAGTCCATACGTGATCGGGCGCGTGCCGTTTCAGGCCGTGCCGGTCGACATGTATCTGCGCGACAAGCGCGCGTACATCGTGATGAGCGACTATTTCTCGTACTGGCAGTGGGACAAGGGCGCCGATCCCCAGGGCTTCCACGGCAGTCAGTTGTTGGTCGTGGACGTGACCAACCCGGCGCGCCCCGAGACGCTGACCGGCTTTCCGATCGACGGTCAGGTGACCGATACGCGCATCGTGGGCGATGTGCTGTACAGCGTATCCAAGCGCAACCCGGAGTACTGGCGCTACGACGTGCAGGACTGGAAAGACACGACGTGGGTCATGTCGATCGACATCTCCGACGTGGCGAACATCCGGCAGGTCGAAAAGCAAGAGTTCCCCGGCGCGGCCAACCTGATCCAGGTCTACGAGACCGCGCTCAGCATCGCGGCGCTCGACCCCAACTATTACCTGACGGATGAGGACAACGCGCAGCAGACGTTGATCACGCTCGTGGACATCTCGGACCCGAAGGGTGCGATCAAGGTGGGCGGCAAGGCGTACGTGCCGGGCAGCGTGCAGGACAAGTTCAAGATGGATCTGTCAGGCGGCGCGCTGCGCGTGATCTCGCAGAACTGGTACTGGCGTCCGGAGACCGCGGCCACGTTGACCGTGTTCGACGCGAGCGATCCGGCGAAGCTCGTGCAGCGCGCGCAGATCGCGGTCGCGAACGATGTGCCGAGCGCGCAGCGCTACGTGCAGCCACAGGCGACGCGCTTCGCGGGCACGAGCATGTTCATCAACCTGTGCTGGTACGACGTGACGCAGCAGCGCTGCCGCATGGATCTGTACGATCTCAAGGTGGTCGACAAGCCGGAGCGCGTCGCGAGCCTCGACGTGGACGGTGACGTCACGCACTTCGAGGTGCGCGGGCAGCGGCTGCTCTCGCTCGGTCGGCACTACGTGTACAACCAACCGAGCCCGGTGCAGATCGCACTGTACGACGTCGCGGACCTGCGGACCGCGCGGCGGCTCGCCGCCGTGGACCTGGGGAACGACTGGTCCGGCAGCGAAGCGCTGAACGACTACAAGGCGTTCAAGGTGCTCGAGGACCAGCACATGCTGCTCCTGCCCCTCAACTGGGTGCAGCTCGATGTGAATGGCGCGCGCAGAGGCGTGTCCGGCGCACAGATCGTGGACTGGCAGAACGACCAGCTCACGGTGCGCGGGCGCCTGGCGCAAGCCGGTCAGGTGGAGCGCGTGTTGAGCTTCCGCGATCGCGTGATCAGCGTGTCCACGAAGCAGGTGCAGGTGATCGATGCGCGCGACCGCGACCGGCCGGTCGCGACGGCCAACCTGTTCCTCGTGCGCACGGTGCTCGACGTGTTCGACATCAAGGGCTACCAGGTGCAGCTCGCCGCAGACGAAGAGGACAACCAGTTCCGCTTCTACGTGCTGCCGTTCGGCGAAGACGACATGGCCAAGAGCGTGGCGGAGCTGCCGGTGGACGGTTACGTCCAATATCAGATCCGCTCGGGCGACATCGTGCATCTGATCGGTTTCACACCGGGCCCCGGTCAGCAGACCATCCGCAACGCAGACTTCAGCGACCCGCTGAAGCCGCGCTGGCGAGGCCGCTACGACATCCCGCAGGAGATCCAGCACATCTACAACGGCGGCTACGCCAGCTACTACGACCACTACTGGAACATCAATGCCGGGCAGCCGCTGGAGAACGACCTGCTGCCCGTGACCGTGCGCGTAGTGAACGCGGCGGCGGATGGGCGGCGCTTTTACAAGAACTACCTGCGCATCCTCGACCTGCGCAATGCGGATGCGCCGCGCCTGGCTGCGGGCAGCATCGAGATGCCCGAGTATCCGTTCGTCAACAAGGTCAGCCACGGCAAGATCTTGTATTCGACGCACACTGAGCCGGCGCTGGACAAGAACGGCAATCCCAAGCTCTACCACGAGCGCTACTTCCTGGATCGTGTGGACGCGAGCGATCCCGAGAAGCTCGTCGTGCTGCCCAAGATCAACATCCCCGGCCGACTGGTGGACGTGGATGCGAGCGGCAAGCTGCTCTACACGGTGGACTATCAGTGGGACGAGCAGGGCCGCCGCCGCAACTCGTTCAACGTGCTGCACCTCGAAGGCGATAAAGCCAGCTTGAACACGGTGCTACCCGTGGGCGACGAGATCGATCGCGCGCGTTACCTGGACCGTGAGGTCTGGCTGTCCACGCACAGCTACCCCTGGTACGGCCGGAACGACGACTCGCCCGACTCGCGCCAGCCTTACACCCGCCTGACACGTCTGCGCTTCGACGAGCAAGCCAAGCTGCAGAGCATGGCTGCGCACAACGTCGACGGCTACCACTTCGACCTGCTCGATGTCGTCGGCGACGACGTGTACCTGGCATCGTCGTACCCCACGGGGTTGTTGGTCCTGGACACGTCCGACTTCGCGAATCCGACCGTGCTCGGCGCGGCGCGCACCGTCGGCTACGTCTCGAAGATCGTCCACAACGGCGACTACCTGTACTTCCCGATGCGGTCGTACGGCGTGCGGCGCATGCAAGCCGTGCGTTGACCGGCAAAGCGAGCGCGTGTGTGACCTGTGAGTGACACGGGTCACACTATTTTTTTTCTGCATTGTGTTTGACGCCCTGTGAGGCCCGTGGCAAAGACACAGCCTCCAGTACCTCCCACGACGAGCCGAACCGTGCACGTGACGAACCACACCAGCCCACGCCTTCATGAACGCATCGCGTTCCATGGCGCGGTACGTGTGCGCGTCATGGGCATGCGTAGTGAGCGCATTCGCGCGGCCGTCGTCCGTCGCTGCTGATCCGAGATTAGCAAAAGCGACGCCTGCTTCGGCCGCGGCACCTTCGGGTCCCGCGGCCTTTTCGTTTTCTGCCCTGCCACTTCTTGCTCACGGACCCTTTATGACCTCTCGATCGACACCGACTCTGCCCTGGAGATCGCATCCGTTCCGCGAAGTGTTGCGCCTGGCGTGGCCGATCGCCATCCAGCTGATCTCGTTCAGCGCGATGACCGCCGTCGACACGCTGTTCGTCGGCCACCTGGGTCCGACTGCGCTTGCGGGCGTCGCGCTCGGTAGCGCGGCGACGTTCACGTTGGTGTGCTTCGGCTTCGGCATGTTGCGCTCCACCAACATCACCATCGCGCAGGCGGTGGGTGCGGGCCAGGAGCACAAGGTACTCGCGCTCACGGGCGCGGGGCTCACCGTGGCCATGGGGCTCGGCTTGTTGACTGCGCTCCTTGGTCAGCTGCTCGCTTCGTTCTTGCCGCTGCTGACGTCGAGCGCCGACTCGGGCACGCAGGCTGCTGCGTACGCGCGCGTGCGCGTGCTGGGCGCTCCGATCCAGCTCGTCACGCTCGCGCTCGCGGGCGCGCGCTACGGTGTGCGCGACTCGCGCTCGCCGATGATCGCGACGCTCGTGGCGAATGCCGCGAACGTGGTGCTCGTGGCGTTCTTCTCCCTCGTGCTGCAAGCGGGCGTGGCCGGCGTTGCGGCCGCGACCGTGCTTTCGGGCTTTGCGGAGGTCTTCGTGCTCGCACACCGGCAGCGCGCGCTCGGCTTCGGCCTGCGCGCGTGGACACAGGCGGATCTGCGCCTGCTGCTGAAGCTCGGCATTCCGCTCGGCGCGGAACGCTTCTTCGACATGGGCTCGTTCGGCGTGCTGATCGCGCTCATGGCGCGCATGGGCGACCTCGAGCTCGCGGCGCATCAGGTCGCACATCAAGCGCTGCTCTTCGGCTTCATGCCGATGATGGCGATCGGAGATGCGGCGACCGTGCTGATCGGGCAAGCGGTCGGCGCGTGTAGCTTGCGCAGTGTTCCTCGGGTGCAGCGTGCGGCGATCGCCGGGGGGCTAGCGTACGTGGCGTTGTGCAGTGCGGTGTACCTGCTTTTCGGGCGGCTGCTAGCCGCGCAGTTCAGCAGCGATCCGGAGGTGATCGCGCGCGCGGTGCAGCTGCTCGAAGTGGGCGCGCTGTTCGTGTGGATCTTGCCGGTCTACGTGGTGGGTCAGTGCACCTTGCGCGCCATCGGCGACGTGCGCGTCGCGTCGCTCATCACCGTGATCGCGGCCTGGGTGTGCACGTCGCTGTTCGGGGCGCTGTTCGGCTTCGGCCTCGGCCTCGGGGCACGCGGCGGTTGGCTCGGGATCGCGATCGAGCTCGCGCTGGCGTCGCTCACGTTCTGGTGGCGATTGCGCGGGCGAGGTGGCGCCTGGATCGGTCACGTGCGGCGCTACCGCGCGGAGCTGCGACGCGAAGGCAGCGACGAGGTGCTGACGGCTGAGGTGTTGCCCGCACGCGCCTGATGCGGACGCCGGGTGTGATCGAGGATCGGTCACACCCGGCGCGCGGTCATGGGATCGGGCGACGTGTACATCGTGCGTGTGCGCATACGCCGTCCCACCGTCCGCCTTCGGCAAGCTCGGTTGTGCCGCTCGGAGCGGCTGGATACTCTGGCGACGGCGACGCACAAACGTATGGGGCTCTTCCACCACTACATCGCCGACAACCGCAATCCGCGATCGTGGGCTTCGCGCTTGCGGCGTGCTCGCTTTGCTCGCTTCCGCGAGGTCCTCGACGCGCTGCCCGCGACCAAGCGTATCCTCGACGTCGGAGGCACCGTCGGGTTCTGGCAGAACATGGGCGCGCTCGACGAAGGTCTCGCCGTCACCCTGCTCAATCGACGCGCGCCCCCGAATGATCTGCCTCGCGGCTTCAGCGCGATTCAATGCGACGCACGAGACATGCGGGAGATCGCCGACCGCACTTTCGACCTGGTCCTCTCGAGCTCGGTGATCGAGCACGTGGGCACGTTCGACGATCAGCGCCGCATGGCGGACGAGATTCGCCGCGTCGGCAAGCAGTACATCGTGCAAACGCCCAACCGCTATTTCCCGATCGAGCCACACTTCCTGCTGCCGCTCTTTCAGTTCTACCCGCAGGTGCTACAAGTGGAGCTCACGCGGCGCTTCGCGCTCGGCTGGTACGCGCGCATCGACGACCTCGAGCAAGCGCGCGCACACGTCGCCGCGCACCGCCTGCTCGATGCGCGCGAGCTGCGCGCGCTGTTCCCCGAGGCCGTGCTCCATCGCGAGCGCGTGGCCGGGCTGACGAAATCGTTCATCGCGATCGGCACGCTGCGCGATTGAGCGCGCGACGCTTCAGCGGGTCAGGTTCGGCCCGAAGCCGATGGCGGCGCCGCGCTCTTGCTTGTGCGTGAGCTCTTCGCGCAGTGCGCGCAGGAGCTCGCTGGAGCTCGGCGTGATGCCGAGCAGGCGCAGCTTGCGCACGACCGCCGCGAAGTCCCCCGGCGTGAGCCGCGGGAGCCGCGACGCGTCGCGCACGGCCTCGTGGACGTCGGCATCTGCGACGAGCGACCGGAACAGGCGCTCGATCTGCGGGGCGCGCAGGAAGTCGAAGCGCACCTTGATCGCGAAGCGGCGGAGCGCGGCACGATCGAGGTGCTCCATCAGGTTCGTGGAGCAGATGAAAGTGCCGTCGAAGTGCTCCATCTGCGCCAGCATCTCGTTGACCTGTGTGACCTCCCACGAGCTGCGCGCACGGCTGCGCTCGGCGAGCATGCTGTCCGCCTCGTCGAGCAACAGCACGCCGCCATCAGCGGCCGCGCGCTGGAACATGCGCGCGATGTTTTGCTCCGTCTCGCCGACCCACGCGCTGAGCAAATCAGACGCGCGGTACTCGCACAGAGGCCGATCCAGCTCACGCGCGATGTGATGCGCGAGCGCCGTCTTGCCGGTCCCGGGCGGGCCGTAGAAACACAGCGTAGCGCCGGCTGCCGCCTTGAGACCCTGCACGAGGCGCAGCGGGTCCGTGTCCGTGGCCAGTAGCGACAGGTCGTAGCTGAGCTCCGCGCGCGAACGGGGCTTCGCGGGCCCGGCGTACGCGCGGAGATTCGCGTCGAGCACGCGCGTGAGATCGGCTTCGGCCTGGCGCTCGCCGGAGCCCTGACGCTCGAGGAGCCGGAGCACGCGCGCCGCCCGCTGCACGTGACCCGGCGAGAGCTGCTCGCGATCGGCCAGCGCTTCGAGCGCAGACGGCTGCAGCGCGAACGGCTCGAGGTGCCGGTCGAGCACCCGCCGCCGTACGCTGCGAGGTGGTGCCGCGAGCTCGAGCACGAAGTCGAAGCGGCGCACGAACGCTCGGTCGATGTGATCGATGAGGTTGCTGATCCACAACGTCGGGATCGGGTTCTGCTCGAGCAAGCGGTTGGTCCAGGCCTTGTGCCGACCGGACCTCGCCTGCGTGAGCCAGGAGCCGCACGGGAACGCGTCTTCGGCCTCGTCGAACAGCAGCAGCAGGTCGTGCTGGCCGCGCAGCATGCGCTGGCACAACGCGTGGTTCTCCAGGCGCTCGGACCCGTCGAGCAGGTCGTCGCTGCCGTCCGCGAGCTTGACCGCTGCGAGCTTCGCGCCGGTCGCGGCCGCGAGCGCGCGCGCCAGCTCGGTCTTGCCCGTCCCCGGTGCGCCGTGCAGCAGCACGTTGACGCCGGTCTCACGCGCCCTCAGCGCCGCCGCCAAGAGCCGCTGCAAGAGCTCCACGTCGCGGGCGATGTGCGAGTAGTCGTGGAGCCCGAGGCTGGCTCGCGGCAGCTCGTCGACGAAGTGGCCGAGGAGATCGCGCTCGTGCGCGAGCGGCTGCAGCAGCACGGTCGAGACGGCGTGTCCCAGCTGAAGTGGCCCAATCTCCGCGCGATCTGCGCGCGTCAGGTGCACGAGGTGCAGCTCGCGCAGCGCGCCGTCGCGCCGCAGCGCGTGAGCGACGTCGCGCGCGCGGAGCCCCAGCACGGCGGCCAAGTGCTTGGCCGTGTCGCCGAGATTGCGCGCCCGCAGCGCACCAAAACATGCGCCGAGCGCCTCCTCCGCCTCGAACGCGATGGTGAGCGCCAGCAGCTCGATCTCGGTCTGCGACAGCCCGAGCGTGCGGCCGAGCAGCGCAGCGTTCGTGCCGGCGAGCGACGGTGCTGCCACGGAGGCCTCGAGCTTCGCGAGCCGTGACACGATGGCCGCGCGCAGCGCTGCGGGATCAGGGGTTGCCTCTGCGCCTGGGGTAGTCACGCGCACCCCGAGATTGCCCAGCAGCTCCAGGTCGTACGCCGAGCGCGTGCTGCGCGCGAGCGTCCGCAGGAGCCAGCGCGCGGTCTGAGGATCGAACGTCGTGCGTGAGCGCCGCGGACCCGGCGCGCGCCGTCTACGAGTCTTGTGCATGGAAAACAGGGGGCTGGAGGGTGACAGGGCTTTCGAACGAGCGGGCGCCTCGCAGGCGGTGAAGCCGCGATGCTGATGCGATGGCCACGCGTTGTGTCCGAACGGCGCTTACTGCCACGATACACGTGCGAGGCGTTGACTATGTCCAGTGACGTACATGTTGGCCTCGCAAAGCTGCGCGCCCAAAACTAGCACGGACCGGCCATCGCGCAAGTGAACCGACGCGCAGGCGGCGGATGCTGGTAGCCTGGGCGCATGCACATCGGGGACTTTCAGAAGCTGATCGACGACACCTACGGGGAAAAAGACCGAGCGCGCGGCCTCGCGGCCACGTTTTTGTGGTTCAGCGAAGAGGTGGGGGAGCTGGCGCGGGCGCTCAACGGCCGCACGTCCCGTGAAAACCTGGAGCTCGAGTTTGCCGATACCCTGGCGTGGCTCTCGACGCTCGCCAGCATCTCGGGCGTCGACCTCGAAGCCGTGGCACAGGCGCGTTACGGCAAGGGCTGTCCCCGCTGCGACGGCAAGCCATGTCGCTGCGCCGAAAAGCGCGAGTCGAGCTACACCGCGGGATTCAGCGCTGCGAAGTAGTCCGCGCCCGCGCAGCGTGTTGTGTCACCTGACTCTACCGCGTGGCCTGCGGAAATTTCCTCGGTTGATGTTCGCAGCAACGATGCAGTCCGCGCGTCATTGACGCATGTGCGGAAAGCACGGCCTCCTGCCGTCAGCACCAGCACCGCGTCGCGCAGGCGCATGCAGCACCGCGGTCATGCTGCTCTTGCGCGGCGCCCGGTACTCCTCTTGCATCGATTGGTCGCGCGCGAGTCTTCGCGCGAGTCAATCGAGGGAGCACTTCATGTCCATTTCATCTACGTCTGCCACTACAAAGAATACGATGTTCTTCCGTATCGTGATGCTCGTCGCCGTGATCGGGGCGCTCAATTGGGGCCTGATCGGCCTGTTCGACTGGAACCTGGTCGACGCGATCTTCGGTGGAGGCACGCGCGAGACGACGAGCTCTGCGAGCCGAGTCGTCTACGCGCTCGTCGGCATCGCGTGGTTGATCAGCCTGTTTTTCGTTCCACGATCGCTCGTCCCCAGCGCGCACGCGCGCCCCTGATTTGCAAATCCGTGGCAGCAGCGCATCGAACCGGGTGTCCCGCGGCGTCGGCTCCGAGCACGGCCAGCCAACGCGTGGGGCACCCGCGTCCAGGTCACGAGACTTGATCGTCCTCGCGTTTGACCTCTTCCATCGCTTCGGGCTCGAGCTTTTCGGCCTCGACGTTGAAGCGTACGAACACCGCCCAGGCGATCAGCAGGGCCGCCGCGCCGAAGCCCAGCGCCGCGGCGTCTGGCAGGCGCTTGGTGTCCGTGTGGATGAGCTCGAACACGAGCACCAGAAACTCCACGCCGAGCGAGACGACGACGACCAGCATGAAGCGAGACAGAAAGCGCCGGGCACGTGTGGGCGTGCTCATCGACGCGTCGCGCAGCACTTCCTCCTCGAGCACGGTCTGACTCAGCTCGAGTGATGCCACGGCGATGGTCAATAGCCCTATACCCTCCAGCAAGGATTGCAGCCGAGCATTGCTGTCCACGCTCGAGCCCGGATCGATGGCGTGCCACAGCGTGGAGCACGCGAGCACGATCAGCGCGATCGCGCACACCGCGAAGAGCGCGACGATCGACAGATACAGGATCGCATACGCGACCTTCACGACTCGCATGTCATTGCGTGGTGCAGGCGGTACGGACACGCGGGGGCGTGTCTCCGTCGGGGCGCGCTTCGGGCGATCGGGCATGTTTGGCTGCGCGGATACGTACTCCACCCGCGTCGCCGGCGCGAGTGCCTCGGTCCCGGGAGGTCCGGGGCGCCCTGGAGCCGCCCCGTAGGCGGGAGCGGCGCCCCGCTCCGGCGCGGTCGTCGTCATTCCGGCAACGCGGACTCCGCGCAGGCGCGCGCGACCGCGTTCGCCGAGCAAGGCCTGCGCGCAACTCTTGCTCGACCCGCGCGCGAGCCGCAGTTGTGACCGGGATCGCCTTTGTCTGTGTTCCGATGCGGGTCGCCATGTCACGGCCGGGCTGACGTTCGCGGCTCGAGCGTCACTACGCGCGTCTGGCATCCTGTTTCATCATTCGTCGCATTCGTCTCGCCACGCTGCGTGTGTAGATCCGTTCGGCGTTCCGGTCAGCGCCTCGCTTGACCATGCTTTCCGCGCCGGGCTATAGCCCGGCAGTCAGGACACGAAAGACTTTGCGGCCTCATGGCCGAGAGGCGGTTGTGTCATGCGTCATGTGAATCTCGGTGTGGCAGTCATGTTTGAAAGATGCACGGGCGCGCTGCGCATGATTTCGGCAGCGCTGCTCGTCGTCTACGCGGGTTGCACGCCCATCAGCCGACGGTCTGATGATCACCCGGTGCAAGATGTCGCAGACAGTGTGCCGCGCGTTCCCGACGGCGGCGTGCCCTCCGCCGTAAGCGACTCCGGCGCGGACGTGCCGGATGGGCGCGAGGGCGGCGGGGGTGCCGCGGGAGCCGCGCGGGTCGACGACTCGCCGGAATCGATCGGCAGCGGGGGCATGTCGCCGCGACCAGCCAGTGACCGCGACGGCGGCGCGGCGAAGGCTGCAGCCGGTAGCGGCGGAACGGTCATGACATCCTCGGTCGGGCCGGGTGGGGCGCCGGCGGAACGCGACAGCTCTGCAGCTGGTAGCGGCGGGGGCGAGCCGCCGTCGAGCCCGGACGCGCAACCCTCACGCGAGCCGCTGGCCCCCGACCAGAGCGCGATCGCCATCGAGCTGGCAGACGGCGAGGCGCTGCAGCGCCTTAGCAGCTGGAGCCTCCTGCCGGTGCTGTCGACCGGTCGCTACCGGCAACAAAGCAGTCAAGACCGCGGCATCGACCTCGGCACGGAGGCGCAGCTCCTGCCCAATGTGACGAACGGCAACCGCGACATGAACAACTACGTCTGCAAGAGCGCGGACGTCGACGTGCGCGACAACGGCTACCTGGCGCTGCGCTACGACATGCCTTCGTGCCCGGAAGACTACGTGCGTGGCGCCGTGCTGGCACGCTTCGAGGGCTCCGGGCGCATGAACCGCTTCTGGCTCGTCAATGGCGCGCTGGCGAACGGTGACCCGCTGCGGGGCGAGATCGTGCGGATTTACGTGGACGACAATCCGCGTGCGGTCTTTCAAATGCCGCTCGAGTCCTTGGCCACCGGCGGTGGGGGTGAGGTGCTCGCACATCCGTTCGGCGCCACGTCCAAATACTTCGTCGCCTGGTATTACCCGGTGGTGTTCGCGCGCAAGCTCGTCGTCGCGCTCGACCATCTCACCTCGGAGCACTACTACCAGGTCGATGCCGTGCTGGATCCGGAACCGCAGCCGAGAGCAGCGGCGCGCACGCGCCTTGCGGAGCGCGATCGCGCACACACGCTGCTCGAGAGCACGTCGCCCGTCCCGCCGGGGGCGCATCCACTGCGCGTGGAGCAGATCGTGCTCGCTTCCGGGGCAACGCGCACGGTCACGCTGGCGGGCCCGGCCACCATCCAGGAGTTGCGCTTGCGCGTGCCGCGCAACAAGCTGTCGAGCCTCTCCAATTCCAGGGTCAGCGTGCGCTGGGACGCCGCGGCCGAGCCCGCGATCGACGTGCCGCTCCTCGATTTGTTTGCGGCGTCGCATGCGGTACCGGAGCGCAGCAGCCTGGCCATCGCCGCATCGACCGACGGCGACGCTCAGCTGCTGTCGCTGCGGCTGCCGATGCCGTTTCAAACGAGCGCGGAGTGGACGATCAGCCACGCTGGCAGCGGGTCCGTCGAATACCAGCTCGAATGGATCGGCGAAGAGATGGTGCCGCAGGTCGCGTTCGGGCACCTCGCGGTGCAGGTCAACACCCTACAGACACCGACGGATCGGCTGGAGCAGCCGCTCGCGGAGGCGAAGGGACGCGGCCGTTTCGTGGGCGTATGCGCCGACCTGGGCGGCCGCGGCGACTCCGCACTCGGCGCGCTCTCGTCGAGCCTCGACATGCTGCAGGGCGACTTTCGCGTGATCGTAGACGGCCAGCGCGTGCTCGCCAGCACGGGCACCGAAGACTACGCGGACAATGCGTTCCTCTTTCGAGACTCGCCGAAGGCTACGCCTTTCGCGCAAAACTGGGCGCGCGTGGACAGCGGCGCAGCGCGGCCGCCGGGTCAGGTGAGCTTCTGCCGCTGGCAAATCTTGGGAAGCGAGATCAACTTTCGCCAAGATTTCCGGCTGACGCGCGAGCTGTCGCAACGCGATCCGTCGATCGTGGAGCGCCAGCACACCGTAGCGTTCCTGTATCTGCAGTAGATGCGTGACGTCGCTTCGACGCATACGCGCGTATTACAAATAGTCGCATGCTGAGCTATAGTGCCTGAGCACTCGCCAGGATTTTTCATGATCAGCTCGATGTTTGTCATGCGCTTGCGCAACACCTCGGTCATTGGCTTGCTGGCCCTCACTGCCGCAGGTTGCGGTGAGACGGCGCAGCAGACGCAGCAAGGTCCCACTGCCGGCGCGGGTGTTGCTGCCGGTCCGAATCGGTCACCAGCCAGCCGCTCGGTCGCAGCCGCTGAGGGCGGCGGGGGTGCAGCTGGGGAGGCTCGAGATGGGGCGGCGCCGGGTGGCGCAGGATCGCGCGCCGCCGCTGGCGGCAATGCTGGCGGTGCACCCGTGGAGGGCGCTGCAGGTAGCAAGGCCGGAGCGGACGGGAGCGGAGCTCGCAGCGCTTCGCTGGAGGGCGCCGCGGGTCGCAAAACCGGAGCCGACAGCGGCGGAGCGGCGGCTGACGCGAGCGGCGACGCCGGAGAAGGCGCCGCGCAGGGCGGCGGAGCGGGCGGTGGCTCCGCACGTGTGGATCCCAGGCGGGGAGGCAGCGGTGGTGCCGGAGCGCGTGCGCTGGCCGGCGCGGGGGCGGGCGACCGCGCCGATGGGCCTGCAGCGGCGGGCGGCATAGGCGGCAGCACCGATGGGGGCGCGCGCGCGCAGGAGCCGCAAGTCCGGCCCGACCGTTCGCGCGACGTGCCAGGGCGCGCAGACAATGTCCTTGAGCCCGAGACCGCGGACGCGGCCGCGCTCGAGGCGCTCGCCGCTTGGCGACGCCTGCCGCTCTTGAGCGATGGCCGCTACCAGCAGCAATCGAGCCACGACCGCAGCCCGCCCGATCAGGCCGACAGCTCGCTCGAGCCGACGTTCCACTACGGCAATCGCGATCTGAACAATTTCATTTGCAAGAGCGCAGACGCGCAGCTCGGGGATGAGCACAACGTGCCCTTGCACTTCGATCGCGAGGCCTGCGAGGAGGACTACGTGCGTGGCGCCGTGATCGCGCGCTACACTGGCTCCGGCGTGCTGACACGCTTCTGGTTGACCTCCACCACGCTGTTGTGGGGCGGCACGCTGTCGAGAGAGCGCCTGCGCATCTACGTGGACGACAACCCGCGGCCGCTGGTGCAGCAGCCGCTCGATCGCGTCATGAGCGGGCAGGCCGGCGAGATCTTCGCGCCGCCGTTCGGCGCGGGCTCGCGCTCGTACGTAGCCTGGTACTACCCGGTGGTGTTCGAGAAGAAGCTCGTGATGGCGATCGATGACCTGCAGTCCGAGTATTACTATCAGACCGATGTGGTGCTCGATCGCGAGCCGCGGGGGCGCTTCGCGCCAGCGCAGCGCTTGCCCGAGCGCGACGCTGCCATTCAGCAGCTGACGGCGTCGAGCCCGGTCTCGGACGGTGCCACCAGCTTGGCGACCGAGCCCATCGTCCTCGCCAAGGACGAGCGGCACACGCTCGAGCTGACAGGCCCGGCCACGATCGAAGAGGTGCAGCTGCGGGTGTCGAGCGCGCAGCTGCGGAGCTTGGCGGCGGTCCGCGTCTCCGTTCGCTGGGATGGCGCCGAGCAGCCTGCCGTCGAGCTGCCGTTGCTCGAGCTGTTCGGCGCCGGCCGCAGCGTGGCCGCGCGCAGCTCGCTCGCGCTCGCTGCCAGCATGGATGGCGCAGACCAGCTGCTCTCGTTGCGTTTGCCCATGCCGTTTGCGACGCGCGCGCAGTGGGAGCTACACAACGCTGCGGACGCCGCCGTGAGTTTCGAGCTCGCGTTGCGCGGCGCGCGCAGCGTGCCGGACGCGGCCTATGGCCATCTGCATGTGCAGCGCGATCAGGCGCCGCAGCCGGCGACGCAGCTGGAGCAGACGTTCGCGCAGGCCGAGCGGCGCGGTCGCTACGTGGGCATGTGTGCTGACGTGGCGGGCCGCCCAGACCCCAACATCCTGCTCTCCGCGCCGCTGCACCTCCTGGAAGGAGACGTGCGCGCGACCGCAGACGGAGAGCTCGCGCTGGACGGCACGGGCGCGGAGGACTATCCAGACAACGCGTTTTACTTCCTCGACTCACCGAAGGCCACGGCCTTCGCGCAGAACTGGGGTGTGAGCGGCGGGATCATCAGTCTGCCGACGACCGTTGGCACCGCGAGCTTCTGCCGCTGGCAGGTGCTGGGCAACGAGCTGGACTTTCAGTCGAGCTTCAAGGGCACGTTCGAGATCTCGCAGCACAACACCGCGATCGTGGATCTGCATCGCACGGTCGCCTTCTTGTACCTGGCGCGGCCTGACTGAAGCGCTGGCCCGGTCACACCCAACTACGCATGGCGCTGCGGCTCGCTCGGGGCAGACATCAACCAGCGCCGCGTCAGCCACAGTGCGACGAGCCACACGAGCAGCCCCGCGAACGCCGGCGCGAGGTGGTACAAACTGTCGTAGCCCACCACGTAGTGCACGCCGATGGCACAACCGAACGCGACCGCGCCCGCCCATGCGAGCGCGCGCCACAGCCAGCGTTCTCCCGCGCGAAATCCCCAGAGCGCGAACAGCAGTATGGCGATCCCGTTCGCGAGCAACATGCCGCCCAGGGTCGCGCGGTCGTGCGCTACGAGCGGTACGAGGCGCTCGTGCGGGACCAGCAGCTCCGCGGCGGTGGTGCGCATGAACTCGAGATCCTCGCGCACGAACACGTCGCCAAAACCGATGTACGAGATCACGAGACCCGCACCGATGAGCGCAATGCCCGTGACCACGAACAGCAACTGTCCCCACTGGGCCCTTCTCCACGCCGCGGTCTCGCGCCACTCGGCATGCAGAGGTGGCGCGGGTTCTCCGAGCTCGCAGAGCACGCACAAGAGCAGGAACTGAAACAAGATCGAGCTGACGAAAGCGTGGAACGGATCGAAGTAACCGAAACCGAGAAAGTAAAACAGGCTCGCGAAGCCCGTGAGCGCCGAGGCGATCACCGTGACCTGGGCCCAGTGCGCGCCGCGGCGCACTGCATGCAGTGCCAGCGCCGAATACAGGATGCCGATGCTCAGCATGGTTCCTGCCAACGTCACCCGGTCGTGACGCATGAACGGCAGGAGCCGCGGATTGACCGCCGTCAGCTGCGCGCGGCTCAGGCCGCACAGCGACTCGTCGTACGGCAAGACCACGCGGGTGTTGGCGACAGCGAGCGCGAGCAGGCCACCCACGAGCATGGCGGCGCCGAGACACAGCGCCCAGAACCATGAGCGCCTCGCAGCCCGCAGCGATAGCTGCTCGGGCGCGCGCTCCTGGCCGCGCGTGGCCTCATGCAGCAGCGCCTCGTTGCAGCGCTTGATCAATCCCGGGCCTGAAAACACCAGGCCCGCGTCCACGGCGTAGAGCTGTGCGCCCGCCGCTTCCAGCTGCCGTACGTCTTCTGGCTCGGACACGCCGCCTGCGATCACGAGGGCGGGGGGCTCGTCGAGTGCGCGCAAAGCGCGCAGGCATGCGAGCACGTGAGGTAATACGGCCGGACCGTGCGTGGAACCGCCCGCCGTCGCGCTGAGCTCGCCGCGCACCCACACGCCGTGCGCTCCCGCGGTCGTGGTGAGCTCCTGATCGGCAGCGATCGACAGCAGCAGCGGAGAGCCCGTGGCACCCAGCGCTTCTTCCACGCGCGCGGCGAGCCCGGCGGCGTCGCCCACCTCCAGGCTGAAGCCGGCCGCCCATGGCTGCAGGATCTTCACCACGCGGGCCGGCTCGGCCTCTTCTGCCGCGATCCGGAACCAGAGCGCGGTCTGCACGAGTGGTCCCGCGGCCAGGCGCGCGCTGACTTGCTCCGCGTTCGCACGTGGCCGATTCAAAAGGTGCAGCGTGCTCGTCGCCGGAGCGCGCCGCCAGACCGGTGCGACGGCGGCGCCGCAGGTCACGGGCCCGATCTCGAGAAAGCCGGCGCCGAAGCGCGCGAACGCGCGGCTGGCACGGCCCTCGGGATCGGTCAGCGATCCAAGCCCCATGGGACCGCTGATCGACTGCCCGGCGATCCTCCGGGCGAGCCGCGAATCCGCGCGCATGTGGCCGAGGAAATCGATCAGGCCCGGACCGCCCGGTGTGTGGGCCAGCCGAGCCAGCAGCGTCGTGCTCAGGCGCTGTGCTGCTGATGGCGGCAATGCAAACAGCAACGGCCGCAGCACGGTGCGGTAGCTCCAATCGGGCATGCACGCCGATTCTACTGCCAAACCGCTTTCGCGTCAGTGAGTCAGCTCGACGAGTGCGCGCGATGCCGTTGGAGACCGTCCACTTCGACCTCCTCAGAGCCTGCAGCCAGAGGCGCGGAGGCGGCAGTCGACGCGACCGTTGGTGCGCCGAGCTCACTCTCAATGCCGCCTTTGTGCGCGTGCTATGGTCCGCGCATGCGAGCTCTCGTGACAGGTAGTGCCGGACATCTCGGTGAAGCGTTGATGCGCAGCCTTGGCAGCGTGGGGGTCGAGGCCCACGGCCTCGACGTGTTGCCGTCTCCGTTCACGCAGCATGTCGCGTCGATCGGCGATCGGATGGCCGTGCGCAACGCGCTGCAAGGAATGGACGCCGTGCTGCATACGGCCACCTTGCACAAGCCACACGTGGCCACGCATCCCGAGCAGGAATTCGTCGAGGTCAACGTCAGCGGCACCCTCGTGCTGCTGCAGGAAGCGGTCGCCGCAGGCGTTCGAAGCTTCGTGTTCACCAGCACCACGAGCACCTTCGGTCGCGCACTGGTGCCGGCGCCGCACCAACCCGCGGCGTGGATCACGGAAGAGACCGTGCCCGTGGCCAAGAACATCTACGGCGTGACGAAGGTCGCGGCGGAGCAGCTGTGCGAGCTGTTCAGCCGCAGCCACGGGCTGCCAGTGATCATCCTGAAGACCTCGCGATTCTTTCCCGAGTCGGACGACGATCCCGAGATGCAGCGCCAATACGCGGACGAGAACGCCAAGCTGAACGAGCTGCTGTTTCGCCGTGTGGACATCGAGGATGCAGTCGCGGCGCACGTCCTCGCGCTCGAGCGCGCTCCGGCGCTCGGCTTTGGTCGCTACATCATCACTGCAACGACGCCGTTCAGTCCGGCTGATTGTGCACAGCTGCGTGTAGACGCGCCGGCGGTGGTGCGACGTCATGTCCCCGAGCTGGACGCCGTGTACGCGCAGCGCGGATACCGCATGTTTCCCAGCATCGATCGCGTGTACGTCAACGAACGCGCCAGCCGCGATCTGGGTTTCCGACCGCGCCACGACTTTGCTCACGCCCTGCAGCGTCTGCAGCGCGGCGAGCCGATCCACAGCAAGCTCACGTACGAAGTCGGCAGCAAGGGTTACCACCGCACAGGCTCATGAACGTGTCAGCTGACTGTCAGAGCGGGGCGCCCGCCAGGACCCAGCGCCGCACGAGATCCACGTCATGGGGCAGCTGCGCGCGTTGCGCTTCGTCCAGGACCAGGGCTCGCGGCATTCCCGCTCCACACACACTTGGGCTGGGCGCACGTCCGAGACCGAGGTCCAGCTTGCGCAGCAGATAGCTGTTCGCATCACCCGGCACGACACGCCGCTCACGGCGGCAGGCCTCCGCGCCGGGAGGATCGCCGGCAGGCGTAGCTGGCGCCTCGACCGCGTCGAACAGGGTCGAGCGCAGCTTGCCGTCCACGACCCAACCATCCGATCCAGGGCCTCCATGGCAACCGCCGCCACACAGCCGATCGAACACCGCCGCCACGTTTGCGGGCGTCGCAGGGAGTAGGGGCGCCGGAGCACCGGCAGGAGTCGGGCTGCTGCTCACACCGGCCATGCCGCGGCTGCCGCCCTCAGCGGCAGAGGGGGAGCCGGCCATTGCCGAGCTGCCCGCAGAGCTCACCGACCCGGAGGCGCCCGCGGAGCTCGGCGAGCCGGAGGCGCCGGCAGAGCTCGCGGATGCCGAAGCGCTCGCAGAGCTCGCCGCGCCGAAACCGCCCGAACCCGCCGACCCGAAAGTCCCTGGTGCGGAATGCGCGCCTGCCACTGCGCCGCGCGCGCCCGGGACGTCGGCGTCGGCCGGTTGCTCAGGCGCCGTGCCACCGGCTCCGCCTGCAGCTGCCGGCGGAGCCGCGCTGCCATCCGAGACCGCAGCAGCGCGGCCGGCGCTCGGCAGGGGCGGAGCTCCCGCTTCAGCGACCGGCTGCGACGTCGAATCAGCGCGTTGGCACCCCACGGGACACAACCCGAT